>Ga0209700_103241_pt1 | contig 31531 bp, 11 predicted proteins | sample SiratroredBW_FD_187528 | JGI IMG/M metagenome (GOLD analysis project Ga0209700, IMG submission 187528) | Root nodule microbial communities of legume samples collected from California, USA - Siratro red BW (SPAdes) (version 2) | ecosystem: Host-associated > Plants > Roots > Nodule | place: USA...
AGTATATGGTAGTTAGTTTGATATCCAGTTAAAAGAAAGTGTAACTTACTCAATGGCTTAATTATATGGGCTATTAATCGTTAATAGAGAAATTTAATAAAATTATTAGAATCTTAGTTAAAGAAATTTAAGAATATTATAGAATTTCAAATTAAGAAAAAAAAAACATTAAATATTAGATAATATTAATTAAGATTTAAAGAATATTAGAACAATTAACTAAGGTTTCTAAAATACAATTTTACTATAAACAAACTTATTATATTTTAGAAGCTCTAATTAGAAGCCTTAGGAATTAGACCGAAATAGTTTTGGCTTTAAAAATATAGTTTATGAGTCAAAATTATGTATAAAAGGATTTATAAGTTCCAATATTATTTATTAGTCGAGTTTATACACGAGGTGAATAAAGTTCATAGCTTCTAATATAATTTATTAGTTAAGTTTATGAACAACATAAATCCTAACATAACTTATAAAACTTAAAATTTTATAGACAAAATCACTACTCATGAACTCCAACATAATTCATACACTAAATAACTTGTCAACCTTAATTTATTAGTCTATGAAGTAAGAAATTTATCATCCTAAATTAATATTAATACTTTATCTCACAAATATGAATAAATATAAGTTTTTTTAACATCACTTAACATAGATATAATGTTTGACATCGTTACAATTACTCTCCAAGTTTATTGCCAACAAAATAATTTAAAAATAAAAATGAAAAAGGGTAAATACGGGTATTGTTTTTATAATGTCGTGGTTGAATTAAAAGATTTATCTATTTCAAGAATAACACTGATATTTTTCGTAAGGTTGAAGTTCAAATTAATAAAATGGCTTCAATTTTAAAGATTAAATCGGTATTTTTATTTGTCATTCTAGTATCAATTCCGTTTGTTTTGTTTGAACATTAGATACAAATAAGTTAGTTCTAATTTTAATACCATCGCAATTAAAAGTGATTATTAAAAAACTAATACTATGATTAATCGCAATTTGGTATGATTTTATGTAATTTTAAAGTTCCGTACGCAGAACTTGATTCGCATGCGTCATGATGGCCACAAAAGGAAACACGACTTGGTCTCTCGATTCACGATAAAAATATTGAATTGTTCAAACTTGGAATTTCTATTCTCTATATTTGATTGAAATTATACATATCAAAAAAGGCAAAACAGAACAAAAATAAAAGTGTTAACATAATTTATTTTCTCTATTTTTCTGGAAAAGGAGAAAAGTGACTTTATATATTTTAAACATGTAAATTAAATAACATGTTCATTTTATTTCCTTCACCTCTCTTCATGACCTGGACTCGGAAAGCTCTTCTTCCCTTCCTTTTTCCTTTTTAACACACCTTTTTCAATCAATATCATCACACCTAACACTTGATTTTTTTTTTAACCAATATTTATATCTGTGTTGTATTTTTGTTTAATAAGCACTTGTCTTAAAGAAATTATAGAACTCCAAAATTTCAATGACTTGACTGATGATGCTGGTATTAAACATAATTTATTTAACTAGTTTATAATCTTATTCAGAAAATAGAGATTTTGATATACAAGCTTATCTAACTAACTTATAATATTTAATTGAGAAGCATTTGACACTTGTAGTTTATTATATCTATCATTCACGTTACTTCATCACATTACACTATTTTTTAATTAAACATGTAGTGCTAGATGAAAATAAAAAAAAAAGTATTAAATTAACTAAAAAAATAAATTATAATTACCAAAAAAGCTTATTAAAAATCATATAAATACTACAGTACACTAGTTTTGAAATTAAACATTTTTGTGTTCAGGCAAAAATAACTAAAGCTTAAAATTAAGTAAAAAAATATAAAATTACCAATAAAAACTTCATTAAAAACATGTAAACGTTTATTAGACAGTTTAAATATTTTTAATTTAGTAATGTGGTCTGATACATTATTTGTATCAACATAGCCTTAAGATAAATGGTTCATCATATTATTATTTTTAGTTAACCGTCCATCATAATTTGAAATGCAGAAAGGTAAAAAAAGAATATTTTTTACTCTACATAAGATAGATGTCTTTATTTTTCTGCCCTTACTTTTTATTTTATTTTAATTTTGTTAAGTATAATGGTGTATTTAAAATGTCATAACGGTATGATCACATGCATCTTGTGACGGTAAGAAAATGTCTTCATATATCACATTGTAAACAATGATCTAGCAAGACAACGATGGCATCATTAATCATTAAAAGTAGATGATCATAGAAAATTGTAATATATTTGTAAAAAAATAACATTTTATAAAATTTTAAAAAATGTCATATTAACACAATGGAGGATGAAAACAAAAAAAAATTAAGAGACTAGGAATTTATTTAAAAAAAAAAAAACTACTTAAGTATTACAACATATGATTGAGCTAATGTGAAAAAAGCCAAAATGAAGGGGTAAATTAGGAAAAAGTTGATTGGAAATGGAGGTTTGTCCTTTTTATGAGAGTTGTTAGCAGAAATAGACAAAATGTGTGGCTGCAATGTGGTGTCAGAAATTGATGCGATGTTCTGTGAATTGTGTTTTGAATGATCCATTATTGAGGGATTGAGAGTGATGCTTTGGACATGTTCCAACATAATTCTTCACTTTAACAACAGATCAATGAACCAGTTCCTTCAGTAAAAGGGAGCAAGATTACGTAAATAATACTGCAATTTGACTCATTGAATTCTAACCAAAGTTTTAGTCAAGGAAGAAAATGCAGAACCACAATCACAAGATTATGTTACTTCCACTTGCACTCCTGTGGAACAATTCAAATGCCATGAATCAATATAATAACGTTCTTTAAATATGTTCTTGAGGTTTATATATATTAAAAGGCATTGTTAAAAAATTAAGTATATCTAAATCTTTGCCCTTCAATTCTTGGTCCAGATATTTTTGCGGCAAGCACAAAGGTAAAATGGGTCTGTAATAATACTGAACAAAAATACTCATCATCATTCTTTTGAAATCCTGCAGAAGAAGCCCAATCCCCTATTTTGTTTGTGACATTGTTTTTATGTTTGTATTTTTTGATTTTGATTGTGACTTGTGAGTTGAGAGAGTCATTTTCTTGTTCCGGTTGGCTACAGTTCTGGGCCAGTTAGAAGCTACAATTATTTGTTGGGCTTAGAATAAGGTTGTCTTACTCTTTGGATTGGATCTAACTAGGGTTAAAGGGTAAGATAAGAAGAAGAAAAAATCTATAATTAGGTTATTTATGTCACAGAAAAAAATAAAAATAAAACAGTGTCATATATCGAATGAATAACAGTACTCTGAAGAGAGATAATTTTGTGGAAAATTGTTATCAATATTTATTGAGTTCAAATAATTAAAGGAAGCTGTTCATATAATCTACTCAAACCTTAAATAAGAAAAAAACTTAAAATAATATAAAAGGGTCATGACGAAGAACGAACCTTTTACCATCTCTCTATACGACATTCTAGAATGAATAAAAATATTTTAACACCACTGTAGTAAAATTACTTCCATTTCACACTTACTTTTATTAATAAAATATTATTTTTCAATAAAATAATATTATTTTTAGACGTGAAATGGTGTGTAATGCTTTTAGCAGTGTCAAAGTAACACTGCCCTTCTAGAATTTGATCAAAGTGTTTTCTCATATATCTCTATTTTTTTTATTACCAAAAGGAAGAAAATCCGTAAAAAAAATATAAAAAAAAAAACAATATCACATTGAAAGAGGTTACCGAAACCTCTTAAGCACGTACAGAGCTTAACTTCAATTTTTTTTCTCATTCGAGTCAAATCATATTCCTTTTTATTTTTTGTTTTCCCAAATTTAGGATACAATCCGTTTGTTTAATTTTAATTGTCATTTTCCTCAAACAATTCAAATTAAACTCTTCTTTTGAATAACAAATCAACATTTGATCTCAGAAAATGATACTCGTACACTTGTTGGTGTCCCACCATTAATTTAGAACTCTTTTTTTTTTTTTTTTTTTTTTTTTTTTGTACATTTGAATCATTACTATTTCATATAATAGATACTCGTACACTCTTCATATCTATTGAGAACACAAAATTCCTTGAGATTCCATGAAATAACATTGAGCCATTAACATCAAGAGGAATGATGATTAAAGAGGACTTCACAGGCATATCTTGCACTTCACAGAGTGTACTTTGTTTGATGACACTGAACGTGCTCCATAAATGGTGGTCACTGCTACAGTTTGTAAGTGAACAAAGGCTGGAAGAAGTGCAATTGGATTTCATCGAAGGTGTGGCTTCAAACGTGTGGTGTTGATTTTCTTAGAAAATTGACAAAGTAATTATGAATAGTAAAGAAAGATTGACCCACTTTCGGAGAAATATAAGATGTAAAGGGTGCGTTTATGGATATGACACACAATCATAACATATTTGGAGAGTCTTTTTATAATCATAATTTTGACGCTGTATAATTTTGGGCGCCTAGAATTAAATTCTTAATCTAATGTAATTAACATTAATTTCACCTTCACACCTATTTAAATTATCCGTCTTATTTATTTCCAAGAATGGTTTGATAAAAAAAAAAGTTAAATAAAACGCATCTCAGACAACTTACGTATTGTCATTTTAGAACGAGGTTTCTCATAAATGAAATTCAATCGTCCAATATTGTTGGTGCAACCTCCAAATCAAATTTGACCAAAAGAAGTAAGAATTCATTAAAGCAGGAGAAAACATAAGAAAAAAAAAAGGTTGAGGAGAGTGACGAGGAAATTGACTGGTAGAAGAAGCAGAAATATTCTTTTCCTTGAGTACGGTCTCTCTGCTATGCATTCAATTGTTGCATCCAAATTCTCCACGGAACCACTTCATCTGGATCAAACGTCATTCCCTCTTAATTCAACTGCAACTATCATTACTTATTCAACCTAAAACCATAACATCCTCTTCTGAAACGTCACAAACAAAAAGGACCCATGTTTGGTATGGCAACCTCATCCTTGTGATGATGATTCTTATTATTATTATTATTTTACACAACGCTGCATCACTTGCTACCCCATACCATAATATACATTACAAAATATTACATAGCCTCCTCCATTCCCATCTAATAGGAGAAGCAACCAACCCTAACAATTTCTCTTCCGCCTTGGAGTCTGAATCAATTAAACAATTGATAAAAATAAATAAATATTTAATATAAGGAACCGATTCCAAAACCATAATCGATAGTTGCAATCATTGATCACTTTGAATTCAGTAACCTAAAAGGGATTATCCTCTTCTATGTCCTTTTGTTGGATTGGAGTGTTGGAGCAGAAAAAGAAGAGTAATGGAAGGAATTAACGGTGGTGGTGGTGGTTGCTTCCGGAGACAAAAGGGGTTGAATTGGAATCAATCAGGGTAAGTAATCAAATCAGACGGTTGCCAAGCAGAGGCAATCAAAAGAGAAAGGTCCTTCCAACCAAGTTTCAAGGAACCATTCTCTTCAACAAGAGTATAACCTCTCCAAGGGAACATTCCAAGTAACAAACTTGCTTGTGCAGCAGGGTTGCCCCGGAGGGAAACGGGCCGAAACCCGGCCCGTTTCAACTCATCGGCCCACCGCTCCACCTTAACCTCTCCGGTCCTCTTGGGCCCGCCCACGGCCACGATGTTCCTGATCTCGCAGCCCAAAAGCTGCTGCTCCACCGTGTGCCTCTCGAGGCTGTCCTCACCCAAACCATCCCCAAGCGCGTCGAACAACGCGCTGTAATAATGCAAGGCCTCCACGAACCGCGCGAGGAAGCTCCCGGCGTGGCTCAGGTCCTGCTCAACGGTCGTGATCAGTTTGGGCCTGAGCTGAGTCAGCAATCTCAACGTCCCTAAATCGCTCCCGGTTATGTCATACAAGCAATGATGCATCCAGTGCACCACGATCGCCTCGTTAGCTCGAACGCCGAGTTGACTCAGTTCCGTCACGCTTCCGATTTTCCCCTCCACCGGGTGAAACTCGAACGGCAGCCCGAGCGAGCTCGCGAAATCCGCGAGCCTCCGCCCGGTGGACTCCAGGAGCTCCGAGGAGGATCCGAATCCGGTGATTCTCATGGAGCGGATCTTCTTCGAGCGAGACGCGAGGATGTGGAACAATCCCGGCCATTGGAGACCTTGCATGATATCGAGGTCGATGATATGCACGCGATCCTCGCCTTCCAGGGCCTGGAAGATAGCCTGGTTCGCGGTGAAGTGCGAGAACTTCACCAGCGGTGAAACCGAGTTGTAGGATTGGAAGGCGTTGAAGATTCGCTGCGACTGAGTTAGGGTTACCGATTTCGCGGTCAGCGGAGAGTAGGAGCCGAGGCAGGAGCTCACCACACGCGCCTGCAGCGCCTGCGCGAAGTACGCTCCGACGCGCTCGGGCGAGGTGCCGAACGGCGAGGAGAGTTCGGCGATCTCCGGGAGGAGGTCGTTGGCGAAGTCGAGTTTATCCATGGCGACACACTCGGCGCATTGGAGGAGGAGGCCGAGGAGTTTGAGACCGGTGGACTCGCCGGCGTGGGGCTGGGGATGGAAGGTCTGGTCTTCCTCGGCGGCTGTATCGGCGGCGGAGAAGTTGGTCCGCTTGTAAGAGGGTTGATCGGCGGGGGAATCTGCGGCGTCAACGGCGCGTTTGGTTTTCATGTCGTTGGGGTTGGAAGTGCGGGGGGATGGCGGGACCAAGCTTTGAAGCATGATCGGTGGAGAGCGAGAGAGAATCGAAAGCTTTGGCGGAAACTTTTGGGGGAAAAGGGACAAAACTGAGAGGGAAAGACAAGGAAGTTTTAGCAGATTGGTAGAGTGTGTCAGAAAGTGAGTGTTTTAGAGAGAGATTGAGTTTTAGAGAGAGAGATAAAGGAGACAGAAAGGGTGATAACTTTGCAGCCATGAAAGGTTGTTTCTTTGGGTTGGGTGTTATGTTATGTTATCCTCTTTGGGTCCTCCGTTTTGTTCTTACCTTCGTTTTATATCCCTAATTACCCTAATTAATTATTCTCTCTCACTAATCATGCAACTTGTGGATTCATTAAGGAACATCGGTTTCCTAATGCCGTCATCCCCTTTATTTATCTTCGTTGACTTCTCTATGAATTAAATATTTTCAAGATTTTTTTAGTTTTCACTCAATATTATTACTTTTAATAAGTTTTTAAATATTAATCAATAATCTTAGAAATAAATCGATGGTTAACGTTTTATTTGTTTCGAAATATGATGTTTTTTTTTAAAAAAAACTTTGAACAAAATCGACCTAGTGTTTATCTTCTCTTTTTGGCTTTTCCTGGGACAATGCATGAGGCTGCTGATTACAACTTACTGTCTAAATTTTTTACCTGGGGTATCCAACCCTAAAGTTGGCAATATGACCCCACCTACAAGTAAACGTTCTTAGAATAAAAAATTATCGCTTTACACTTTCTTTTTTCAATTTCATTCTACTTTTAACATGATAATAATTAATTAAATAAGTAAAGTTCCAATTGAAGGTTAAAAAATAGTCCATTTCATCCAAAGAAAACTCTTTAACTTTCTAAAGTACATTACTCGTGCCAAGAAAATACATCCTTCATGGTGTTATTTACGTTTTTTGGATACTCACAATAAACATTTTAACCTTTTATTTCTTTCAAATACAAAAACCCTTCATTCTCTCTGAAACATGTTATATCGTATTATTTTTATTTGTGTATTTGACATTTTTAACCTTTTCTTTATTTCATTTTACTATCATTTATCTTTATTTTTAAATGAACTTTCATAATTTCAAATTAAATATATTGAATATCTTAAACATATAAAAAAAAGTATTGAATACTTACTATGTAATAACATTAGAAGATTAGTAGGAGAATGAAAAATGTCAATAATATATTGTTAAAGTATGTTTTTTTATTATTTATTAAAAATACAATTTGTGATAGGTAGCACCATATTTAATGAGTCTTTTCTGATTATACGAGTCTTTGAAAAAAATATGTTTACAGAGTGAGTAATATAATCCTTCTTTCATGTCTTCAGAATTGTTATCAAACACACCTTTCTCACACACACTCTCCCTCCATATATAAAAGGTTGGAATATAAAACTTGTAAAACTTTGAATCAATTTTATGTTATGATGAAAAACATTATAATCTCATGGATTTTGTGCAAGTGCAACGCAAAACAAGAACAAGAGATTGGGAAGAAAAACAAGGTACCGAAGAATCTGAATTATTGAATTATTAAATGTTAAGAAACTTCTACTATTGTCCAGTCACTTCAGTCAGACACGATGAAAATGTACAAGTTAAGAAAATGTGGAATTGTGTGGTGGAGAATAAATAAGAAGAATATGAATTCGTTTTGAAGTGAAAGAGTTGTCATAGACACTGTATTTTTTGGAAGTGTTTGAGGGCATTTTCATCCAAGGGTAAGCTCATGAATTTAAAAAAACTTGAATATTATAAATATTATGGCCATAATAAAATACAAGATTTTTAAAATTTTAAATATGATTTCAAATAATAAAAATAAAAATATTTTCTATCTTAAATATATATATATATATATATATATATATATATATATTCATCTCAATAATTAAATAAAATATAGTTAAAATATAAATCTTATAAGATAGTTTTATTAAAATAAAAGTTAATAAAACAATCTTAAAAAATATAAATGATGGATTTCTTTCGAAAAATAAAATGGAAGAAAATGGTGATGAATTTCATAAAAAAAAAATTGAGGCCTACAACATTATTTCATTATAATTCTTTCTTTAAAAGAAGTGTGAAATAAAAAAAAATGTATATATATAAAATAATTTTGACTTTATTGATGCTAGATTTTTCAACAAAGAAGTATATTAAAGAGGGAACTTAAATTGTAATAATACCTAAATTGATGTACAATATATTTAATAGTTATGAAAAAATGAAATAAGCTAAATTTTAACTATATTTAAGTTTTCTAAACAGGTAATACTGTTTCTTATATTTGGATATATTTAAATAGAAATGAGTACACAATTATGATTGTTTTCTTTTGTCACATCTAACATAAACATCTTACTGAATTGATGATTATGAAAATCTCTTCCCTGTCATAGTGAGAAGTTAGGGATATGAATTGTCATTGGAAAAAGTGAAAAAGGTAAGAGGTTGTAATGAGGAACGAGTGCGAATGCCACGTCACTTTTCTTGTTTGCCTTCTATTTTGCTTTTAAAGTGAAAAGTAAAGAAAAATATCCTCTTGACACTCACTTAAACATTTCACAACTACTTAAAATGTTATATTAAAATAATAATAATAAATATAAGTAAAATATTATAATCAATTAATAATAATAAATATAAATAAAATGTTATAACAAAATAATAATTCATGAAATTGTAATTTGAGTGGAAGTGAAAAATGAGGTCTCAAACCATCGTTTTTGGTTTCGTATGGAAGGCACGCCCAACAAACTTTTTTTAGGGATTTCGCACTTTTCTTATAGCCTTTATAATCAGATTGTATTTATAGGATCTTTTACTGTTTTTTTAATGATGATGTTTAACTTTTATTCTTCTCCTGTTTTAAATAAACTCATTTCTATTAAATTAATTGATTAATTGGTGATTAAGAGTTTAGCTCAATCAATTTAATTACGTGTATGAATTGTTTTCGATTTTTCTGGTACGAGTTTAATTCCTACCAATGAAATAAATCATTTATTACTATATTTATTTAGAGTTGTACATGTATTATTTTGGACAATGTGATTTGGGTTTATAAACTCATTCAAACAGAATAATGAACCTAGTAATTTATTTTTCAAATTTTACTACCTTGTATTTTATTTTTTCAAGATTGTATTTTCTTTAAAATTGAGATCTCTTCCATTTTTTTTTTATGAGAAGACATAAGTAAGGAGATAACAAATTTTAGATTTCTTCATGTTTTTGTTTTAAGTAAGTTTTATTTTTTTTCAACTCTCAACTTTATTTCGTAATTGGGGTTTCTATGCATAAAATTTTGTACTTGCATAAGATATTTTTAGTGCTTCATTTTTTTTCTAAATCAGGTTTCTAAAAAAAAAATATGACTTTCTCTAACCTTTTTCAAATTATGAATTCTTTTAATGTACTGAAGAGTAATTTATAAATTCTTTTAATGTACTTTATTTTGAATTTGTGACTTGTTAATATTATTTTGTTTTATTTTCAAGCTTAAATAGAGTACTGTGTTGCAGAATATATCAATTATTTTGTGGTATAAATAAGAAGGACCAAATTATAATAAGACCGTAAAATTTATATTATTACGTTATTTAACAGAAATATTTGACTATTACCTATAATTTTTGATATTGTGATAAACGTTCAACCCAATGTATTAATTTTGTTAAGCAAAATCATTTTCGTAACAAATTTTGCTCAACAAACTTTAATTTTGTTCAATAATTTTTTAAAAGACATTGAAATTTTATTATTTTTCAAGTAACTTTGATATTTATAATTATGATTTAATTTAATAAATCTATGTACATGTTTTGAACATATTTAATGAAATTTATTAAATTGGTACGTGACAATTACATATGTGACAATTATCATAATTTTTTAATTATTTAAAAATTAATAATTTATGTCGTGTGATGTGAATGTGTAAATACATGTAAATGGTGACTTGTTTTTAATTATATAAACATTAATCTGTGAGATATAGAATTTTAATTTGGAATTTAGGCTGACAAATTAGAAGTGATTTTGATTTCAATACTTTTTGGGTTAATTTTAAATGAAAGATTTTTATTAGTCAATTCAAAGACAATAGTTTATTTTGAGTTATATGAAAATATACAAGGTGAAAGAACTTATAAAATATTGATATCTTTATTAAATTATGAGTTTCTAACGAGTTAATACCTTCTTCAAACAAAAGATTTTTGCTCATTACATGAGGTAAATTAGTAAATTTGTAAATATTATCCAAACAAAAATTCACCTAAGAAAAATTAACCAATTTTAATATATTTTTATTCAAGTAATTTATTACAGCTCAATCAAAGATCTATACGAAGGGATCTCACTAGAAATTGTATTTGTTTCTAATGACGAAAATAAAAGAAGTGAAAAAACGCGGAGAAAGTTGAAAAAACAAAACAATAAAACACGAAAAAAAAGAAGATAAAAATTCATCTCTAACTTTATACTAAGATTTGCAGAGAAAATTAATTATGTTTAACACCATAAGTGATTACACCTTTCTGTTATCTTCACACCATCTCACAGATCAACATTATCCGAACTCTTTTGAGAAGAAAAAAGTTGGTGAATTGCCTCAAAGGGTTACAACTCGATCCTGTAATTTTGAAATAGATTTTCAGATCACGACCTTACACTGCAGTGACAACAACATCACAATAATCAACACCCATTTTTGAAAATGAGAGCAATTTTATCGCTTCCACGGCTTATATTCTCAAATGAGAATTTTTTTGTTGTTCTAAGCATAAAACAACATAATTTGGCTACAATTTTTTTTAAATATATATAAAAAAATTATTATTTTTTATATCAATTGTATTTATTACAAACTTTCCATTCTTATTCCTCAAATCTAAATAACTTCCCTTTTCATTCTCATTCTCTTTTTTTTCTTGCCTTTAATTCACCCAGTTTAGTAACATAACCTCACACCAACAATATTATCATAAAAGAGAAACTTGAGTTTTTGTTTAAAAAATATGGTTCAAATAAAGAGACTTATTCAAACAATATTCAATAAGTAGTTGGATCATGATTTTCACTTAATTTTAAAAGTAGTATATGATAATTTAATTATTTATAATATTTTTAGTTAAGAAAAATATCAATAATTTTAATATTTACAATTAAGAGAGACTATGAAAGAAAAATAATTTTGATATCCAATAAATAATGTTATGGAAAAAAGACAGTCACAGAAAACCGTGTCTTATAAAATTAATATAAATATTACACGAATAACACAATTTTCTAAAAATATACACGGTCAGTCAAGATTAAAAGTTATAATGGACACATAATTACTTTGAAAAATATTCTTGATCATTAATAAAAATTAATAGTAATACATAAATCTTTTCAAGGTATTAACAAATTCCAATTAGTATTTGGGAATTTTTTTTTCTAAAACGAAAAGGCAAATGAAATTGTTTAGTTTACATTAATTGTTTCCTTATACCTGCACAGAGTATGGTAGCCGTATCGAGTACAAAAAATGACTTTAAAATTACACTAACTACGATTTTTTAATCAATTACTACAAAGGTCAATAATATTACTTTGCATATATTCATGATTGAGCGGTATCAATACATAATAATAAAATTAATTTAATTAATACTTCAAAAAGGTATTGTAAATAAATACAAAATATAATAGGGCACAGTCCACCCCAATTTAATTCAAATACTGCACCCTAATCAAAAATACATTTTTCCAGATATTATACATAGTAAGAAAACAAATCTTTACACTATAGTTTAGCCATTTAGGTACAACGTTTTCTAGTTGCCCAAATCCCCCACTCGAGATATCATTTCAGAAGAAAAATGTGCTCCGTAGCAAAAACAACTCGCACTCAAATCAAACTATAAATGAAATAAAACATTAACCAACCCCCATTTCTTTCACATAAAATTAAGAATAGGAATGAAAACAAGTTCCTGACCAACCAGAAAATTTGAGCTTGAAAGCATGCAAAGAAAGCTTTCAATCTGATAGTTAATCTTAATCAACGGAAAGGAGAAAAAAAAAGGGTAAAATCACCATGAATAACAAAAGCAAAAGACATACGCTGCTGATACTAGTAACGCTTCCCAAGAACTATGCCAAAGACAATGGACACAAGAGCTACTCCCAAGATGAACTTGAAATTTATGACAGGCGAATCCTGGCCACTTTGAACATGGGTCTCGGACGAAGATGATGTTTGAGCACTTGGTACTTCTGACTTTTTCTTGCTTTTCCTTTTTGATGGAGTCGAGAGGCTTGATCCAATGTCCCTGGACTTCACTTCCAACCCTTCGTTTCGATCAACACCCTCATCACCCTGGAATATTTTTAGAAAATGCAGAGAACATGTTATTTAATTACAGAATGATTCTGGACCTAAACAGTAGACAAGAAGATATTTCTTATGTTGTACTCGAATGTTTCGAACTTTTCGATTTCACTTTGACAATGTACAATAGCAAATTTGACTTGGGGCCTTCAAATTTCAGCATTCTCCAATCATGATTATTATATTCTCTAAACATCACCCGAATGTCACCCCCTCTTTCCAAATTAAACCAATTAAACTATTGCTGAGGAAGTGTTTTGATGGCTTTGTTTTTGTGTTATTATAGAAATTGAAATGAGTGTAAATCATGTAATTTCTGGCTTTAAAACTACAAGGAAACCATTCAAGGACAAACACCGGTGGTTGGGAACTTTCGGGAGGAGAATTACCTTAACTGAGGATTTATCATTAGCCAGTTGCAATTTTTGCTCTAGATCTGCCACTTGTTTCTGTAAAAGAGAAATATCTTTCTTCTTAATTTCAAGTTCTTCAACAGAATTCTTCAGGGCTGTCTCTAGTTCCAACTTCTGAGATTCTGCTCCTTTCTGGTTTTTTTTTTTTTTTTTTTTTTTTTTTTTTTTTTTTTTTTTTTAAATTAAATAAGAACAATCAGTATGATACACAATTGCACACCACTTGCAAGAGTTTTATATTTATCAGACAGGCAGAGGTAGATCGACTATATGGGGTGGCCAAAGAGAAAAAGAACACAATGATGAGAGGATTAAGTTCAGATATCTCCTTTTTAACCTTTTTCTTTCAACATATTTTGCAAACATGAAAAAAATATGCAATTCAAGTAAAAGAGTACATGGGGTACCTGGTTAGCAAGAGCATCCCGTGCAAGTTGCAACTCTTTCTCAAGTTCTGCAACCTTCTCATTCAGCACATTTCTATCATTGAATTTTTGTTCATAGTCTACCAGTTTTGAATTTAATTCTGCTTCTCTTTGAGAAGCAGCAGCTTGAACACTTCCAACCTGCAGAGCATCGGATTAATCAGCAAAGCTCATTCAACAAAACAGTCCATTAACAATATTTAGTTCTGATGGGTACTATGTTTCTGATTTTGCACTCATTTACAAAAACATAGGAACTCTGAGAACTACCTCTTCATTTAGTCTAGATTCAGATTTTGTCAGTTGCCCTTCAATTTCCTGCAGCTGTCTTTGCAACACAGATTTCTCAGCAATCTCAATTTTTAGAGTTTCGATCTCAGATCTCAGAGAGCCTTCAATTTTCTGTTGTTCCTTCAACTTCTCTTCAAGGTCAAGTATAAGAGACTGAAGTTCCTTCTTTATATCCTGATTAGTCTCATTGAGCAAGTTCTTCTCATCAATCACTGAAGATAACTGCAAGTTGATATCATTTCATTATCAATAATAATCATGGTTTAGACAAAATGATTATTTCAGAAAATTATATTACTACCAATAGGAATGGAAGAAGGGAAAGTAAAGAAATATCAATACGAATAGTCTGTATCTCATGTACCTGTGAATTCAATGTCTGCACCTCTGCACTATGCTTTGTCACTAATTCTTCGATGGCATTCTTCGAGGTGAGTATCTCTTTAACTGTTTCATCCTTCTCAGCAAGTGCTGCAGAGAGTTTTGACTGCAAATCACTTAATTTGGATTCATAGATAGCTATTTCCTGATTAAGCTTTGAGTTTTCATCATTTAGCCCTGAAGTTTCTTTTTCATGGTGGAGTGACTTGTTTTGCAGTTCTTCAATGACCGTTTCAAGGTGCTTTAATTTTACGAGACTCTCCTCCAGCTCAGCTTTCTGAGTTCCAGAAGTTGCAACTGCTTCACGTGCCTGCTCTTCGAAAAGCTTTATTTGGCCCTCCAGTGTATTCAGCTTCTCATTCAACTCTTTGGTTTCTGATTCCTTCTCAGTATGCCTCTGTAATGCTTCTTGTAATTGTGATTCTAATTCTAGAATGCGGGATTCATTTTCACTTTGAATCTTAGTGGATTTTGATTGTAAATCATTCAGTTCAGCTATACTGTTCTTATGGGACACAAGTTCTTGAGTAGTGACATCCTTCTCTGATAGTGCACGGTTCAATGATTCCTCAAGTTCATCAATCTTGGTTCTCAGTTCAATGTTTGTTCCAACCAATAATTCATTTTCAGAAAAAGACTGAGAACTCTTGCTCTCGGCTTCTAAAATTTGCCGTTTCAAATCTTCATTTTCACTTTCCAAAGAAGCCAGTTTGCTCAAACTCTCTTCAAATTCATTCTTCAAGGATGTAGACTGTTCCCCATTCTGTGCAATCTGTTCCTCCAAAATCTTAATTTTCTCAAGCAGAGAGTGAACCTCAGAGTCCTTCTTGCTGAATTTTTCTATAGCTTCTTGGAGTTTCTGTTCTGAATCTCTCGTCAGAGATTCATGCAACAATTGAAGTTCTGAGTGTCTTGTAGCAGTCTCCTCTATATCTCTCCCTCTTATAACAAGATTTTCTTCAGAAGCTTTAAGTTTCTCAATTATATCACTCTCTCTCAATTCAGCAGCCCTGAGATCACTTTCAGTGCTTTGCAATTTACCTTGTGTGAGATTTAAATCATCCCTCAAAATTTCCAATAGGTTTTCTTTCTCAGCAAGCTTCTCATTCAAACTGCTAGAAGCATCTTCTAGCTTCTTCTTTTCATCCGTCATTGCATTCAGAGAATCTTCCAACGCCTTTCCTCTTTCATTAGCTGCTTGCAGTGTAATTTCGAGGGTTGAGGTTCGTGCCTGAATTGCCTCAAATTCTGATGTCAAATTGGACACGTCATTGAGGTATTTATTGGCTTGCGCTTCTGAAACACTGCATTTGTCTTCTAATGCGCTTATTTGTTGTTCAAGTTCCTGAATTCTGTATTTCTCTGCTTCAAGTAACAACTCCAACTCACTCACCTTTTTATCAGAATCTTCCAATTTGGAGTGAGAGCTCTGGATTAAATCTTCCAGTTCTCGACTACGCTGATGGTTCATACTGGCTCGGTCTTCATGCTCAAGGCATTTGTCATTGACTATCTTCAGCTCCTCCTCTAACTGCGAACTCCGCAAAGATGATTGATTCAAGCCTGATTCAAGTTGAGCTACCTTTTCCATATACTCTTGCAATTGGCCATTAAGAAGATTCTTCTCTTTCGTAGCCTCTTCCAATTTAGCGTTGAGATGGGATATTTTTTCAGACAATTCAGTCACTTCTCTGTCAGCATCACTGGATTTCAATTGTAGTAAGTTTAGTTGTTGCTCAAGCTCCACGTTCTTCTGTTCTGCTGCTATGAAGCGTGTTTCCAGGTCCCTCAATTGTGCTTTTGCCACTTCTGCAGCTTCAACTGAAGTCTGGATATGTCCCTCAAGTTCAAGGCTCCTTTGAGTAGCAGTAGCTGCAGCAGCTCCAGATTCATTGTGGAGATCTTCCAGGGACTTCACCTTCAGCTCAAGCTCTGCATTGTTTGAAAGTGCCTGAGATAAAAGAGAATCTGTTCTGAGGAAGTTTTCATCTGACAGCTTTAGTTTTTCCTCTAAATCAGTGCACAACTTCTCAAACTTCTTCGAATTAAGGGTTAGATCTTCCAAGGTTGATTCAAGAGTTCCTTTTTCTGTTTTAAGTTTAGTCAGCTCCTCTTGTACACTGAGAAACTGTGTTTCCTGATTCTTCAGTGCAGCTTCAATTGATTCCTTCAATTTTTCCTCCTCCTGCAATTTGGACCTTGCAATTTCCAACTCATGAATTTTTTCTTGCAGTTCTTCCTTTGTTGAGGCAAATAGATTTTGAAATGCTGACATCTCTTCCTTTAGCTGTGTTTCTGATGTCTTTATCAGATTTACCTCCTGGGTTAACTCATCCACTAAAGAGTCCCTTGAAGACAGTCTTTTCTCAACTTCCAACAACTGTGATTTTGAAAGTGTCAACTCCTCTTGGATAGTAGAAAGTTCAGCAGTGGTTGTTTTAAGTGCTTCTTCAATCTTTTGATTTTCAGAAATCTTATCATAAACACCTTTCAGCTCTTCTTTAAGGGAAGCCATCTCTTCTTCCATTCCTTTTGCAGTCAGTTTGGCTTCTTCAAGCAGTCTCTCAAATTCTAAGGCCTTCTTTCCCTCAGATTCGGCATGTGAACCACTCTGCTTATGAAGCTCCTCGAATTTCCGAGCCTCCTCTGCTGAAAGTTTCAGCTCATCCTGCAATTGCTGCATCTTCTTTTTGGAGTTTTCAAGCTCAAGGTTAATATCATCGAACGTTTCCTTCACATTAAGAAGCTCCTTTTGCTTCACTTCTTGACTCTTTAGGGCCTCTTCAAGATTGCTGAGCTGCTGATTATATTTATTCTCGGCTTCAACCATCTGCTCTTGCAATTTCTTGTGACTCAGTTCAAGCTCTTCATATTTCTTTCCACTTTCCTCCAATTTCTCTTTCGTAATTGAGATCTCTCCACTCAGGTGATTGTTTTCTTTCTCAGAGGTCTTCAAAGATTCTGTTAGTCTTTGGAGTTCAACATCAAGTTCCTGTATCTTCTCTTGAGCTTCTAGAAATTCTCTGCTCGGGGAATCTGAGCTTCTTTCAGTTTTGTTGGACTTATCATCTATGGCATTCTCTTCTTTCTCAACTTTTATGAATTCTCCATCTAAGGCATTCTCTTCCTCTTCTTTCTTTACTTCACTTGGCAAGCCTCCATTTGTCTCCTGCAATAAGTCATTCAAAAAATTGACATCAAACATTGGGATAGTTTGTACTAAGAACCTTTGCTAGTACAATACTATCAAGTACCAATAATAGACCAAGCAGTTGAACATCTACAATTTTTTAGCTATGGTAGATAACTTTAGGAAAATCGTCTATTAAAAGTTACTAAAAGTTACAGGATATAATCTCAAACAATTGCTAATAGATTAAGAGTCTAGTAAGTGATCATATCGCCACACTAATAATACATGGATACAAAAGCAGGTGTTCAAATATAGACAGACCAACTAAAAATAATATTTTATGAGAATGTGTATATTTAACTAGAAGATAGATAAATAAAAAAATAAAATTATACTCAAGTGTCATCATATGCTTATGATAGGGCAGGATTGCCAATCAAAAGAGTGAAATAGAAGTTATAAGCAAATTATTGGTCTTGAAATTTATACTGATTGATTTTATCATCTATTATTCAAACAATGTTAGAAGTTGTATGTCTCTTATAATCTATCTGGATACATTTATATTTTTAAAATTTATAAATTTTAAACTAAGTATATAAATAAAATAACATAATGACGTCTCTCTTTCTCTATCATCTAATTCAGTCCTCATCTCCCATACTAATAATTCAATCCCATCTTCACAAGCACGCAGTCTAAAAGGAAGTAGATAAGCATAATATGTGGATTGCATAAAAATATTCAATTTGAAATAGCCTACTGACCAGTGCAATAACATAAAACTGCAACATATGATCCTAAGAGAAGCTTTAGAAGAACTTTTAACTCTATACAAAAAGCAAATTCTAAAATAACGAGTGCAAGAAGATAATGATACCTTGATGCTGTCATTCTTATCATCTGCCTCCACAACAACCTTTGTCACTGGAACTTCTGATATGACTTTGGTCTCTTCTTCCATGTTCACTTCTTTTTTGACTGCTTTACAAGAAAAGAAGACACTAGAGGAATTTAGATGTAGTTGTTGTAGAGGTACTTAATTCACATTCCCTTTAATGTGATAAAAGAAATTGGTTAAAGGAAGAACAGAAAAAATAGAAGAGTTTGCTAGACCAGAACACTATTATTTTCATTATTTATACCACACAAAAAATAATAATAACATTAAGTTGAAAATATTTATAAAAATAAGCAAGTTTAGGTTTTTTAAGATAAATGATAAATATTTTTTAAAACGAAAAATTGCTCTCTCTCTCTCCCTCCTCCTCCAAACCTAACTCTCAAACGCTAAAAGAGATTTAACATAACCTTATTACAAGAAAAATGTAATTAGAACAACAAATTATACAATAAAAATGTATGGCATGTAATTAATAATGGGATAAAAGTATTCTATATGAATATAAATGACTCTGCAGGTAACATAATTCTTCTTGCTACCTCCATCTCAAAATAATTGTAGTTTTAACATTTGAAATTTGTCCCTTGGTTTTTAAAGAGATACTCAAATATCAATTCTAAAATTGTCTAATAAATCAGTTGTTTTGAAAGAATAAGTAATGCATTTATCAAAGTCAAAAGAGAGAGCAAGAATATTTTAGTAAATTTGTTACCTAATAAATATCTCAGAACAGTTAATTTTTTTAATATGTGTGAAACAACCTCAAACCTACATAATATGCAATGGAGACAGTGTGAGAAAATTGTGACAACAAGTACCAGCATTTGACATAAAAATAAATCATTTCAATTTTTAAGGCATCCTAATTCATGAATTCATTGTCATGATAGTTTTCCCACATGACACAATAAATTAACTCAATAAGAGTATGAAATTTATACCCCTAACTTTTCTCCACTAACTTTTCTCCACAAATAAATAATTCAATTCAGCATTTCCCATATAAATAATGATATTCCTGTATAATTTAATGCTATAAAGATGGAACAAGCAACTCTGAAGAGGGAGAGGAGATATATCAACACAAACACAAATTATGTATTTTCGGTGGACAGTATCTTCCAAATGTTCCATGTAATATTTAATAAATAAATCCGACGCCAGACTTAGTTCATGGGTAGCATTGCGAGAAAGAGATAAGAAAAAATGCATTACTAATAAGTACAAAATTCATGAATATTTTCAAACACGTGTAAAAATAAGTTAATAATGTCATTTATTTCAAGATAATAATAAGAAAATATATATCCATCTATCTCATTTCAGGGGAAAATGACTAGAGAAAATCTTCTGCATTACATGATACACTGGCATAAGGATGACACCTCAGAGAAAGGGAAAGAGATAATAGAAAGTAAAAACAACAAATGATAGATGAGTTTGTTATAATAATTTTTTTAGTTTTTAGAATTTGGAAAAAATAATGTTCAATTTAAATTTTTTTATGAAATTATTTGTATTATATAATTTAATATGATAAATAAATAAATAAATAATACAGTGTTGTTCTTAATTATAAGAAATTTACATATATATTTTAAAAAATATTGATGCCCAATATAATCATTCTTAAGGGATATTAATATAATTATATAATTATTAAAATTCACAATTAAAAAGAATATCTGATATACATTTTTCCATGTATGTAAGATCCATCCCTAGCACCTAAAACTGACAGTAGTCATAATTAATTAATGACTAAAGAAATTTAAATAATTTATTAAAAAATTATCAATACCCATATAATTTTCATTACATATTTTCTAATAAAAGATTTTAATGTTAATTTATTAATAGTTAATAGATTTGTGACACTAGTTAATTAACCCCTTCATTATATTAACTACCCATCTGGTCTGGTTTCTGATTTTCTAAAAGATTGAAGATGCCTTGTGGGCCCCTAAATTCTGTCTTACAGCTTGATCTCACACATAAGACATTTCCCTGTCCATTGCCACCCATACCACCAATACCATGCCATGGCTCATTATCCCCTCATAGCTTTGGGCCTATTCTGCAATATTTTTCTTTCTACTTTTCTGTAAACTCAAATTTACCATGTAACTTTCCAACACGAAAGAAGGCATCTGTAACGTTGGTTAGACATAACCATCATGGGACCCAAAGATCCAACATTCAAAGATAAAAAAAAAAATGAATCAACACGGAATTTGCTAATATCTATGATATATGAGTAGGACCACTTTTGATAGTTAGCTACAAAGCCCCCCACCAACACTTTTCCTTTCCTATATCAAAGCCAAACTTTCATATTTAGTGATGTCTTTTAAAATTTAAATAAAGATATATACAGCAAAGTTAAAGCCAGTTAATTTCACTTTTTTTTTATTACCGGTAGATCGTAATCATCTGCGCTCTTCACGACGATACTTCCTTTAATTTAAAAATTCAATCTAATACAAAATTGATTACTATTTATATTACAATGATTGAATTTAAAAAGTATACTCTTATTTAGTTACATGGTACTCCATAACTAATTGAATAAAATTTATAAGTAAATTTAGATTAAAAAAGTAGATAATGAACCAATTAAAAATTACTATGAATATAATTTTTTTAAATAGTTAATATAATAAATAAATAATATACATATTTATAATTGATGGAATGAATTGAAAAGGCTAAAACTGATAATAGATTATAATTAAATTTGTATTCGTAGTCATGATTATTAAATTACAACAATAGTTATGTAAAAATAAATAACTAAAATCCAGTGCAGGTCAGAGTTTCCGTAATTCACTGTTATGTAATTCACTGTTATAGAGAAAAATTGACAGCAAAAATAACTATTGTTTTTTTACTTGATCGTCACATAAAAGGGTTTTAAATAAAACTTTCAAATTCCTAATCCTCCTTAGTTGGCTAGTTGCAAAAGGACAAACCTAGTTAGTAAGAGTGAAGGTCAGAATCGTGTTTTACCAAAAGGACTAGGGGTAGTTGTGAACTTTAGGAATAAAAAATTGGAAACAAAAGCGAACTTGGCAGGGTCTGAGATTCCTGAGAAGGCCTTTTAAGCAGCAGGTAATGCACAGTGACACTTGTTTTTGAACTAATTTTTTTTTTCTAACATCTACCCTCTTCTTATGCAGTATCAAATATATATTTACCATTAAATTCAATAAAAAACAAGATCTAAAAACTGGATATCAAAATCAGAGTATATAACATGTATTAAAAAAATCACTACCTAACGTGTGAAAGCTATAGAAACGTTTAGTTTTTAAATTCATACAGAAACGTCTCAGCAGAAATCGGCTGATTATCTTCACTGAGATCGATCTCTAGATCAAACCGAATATTCTCGATAAAAAAACCGGAAAAAAATGTGATACTTATCAATCCAATAGAAAAACTCAAATTAAACATAGAAAAAAAAAAAAACACAGATGAAAATTGATGACTAAACTAATTAAACTCAACTCGATCAAGCTCTGATGATCGGTGAAAAACATTCACTATTTCTGATCAGAGTAGTGAAACACTCTTCAACGCAACAGAATATACACAGAACAACTCGGAATCATTGATCATATACAGTCAAATCGATAGATAACTAAATTCTGATCCCGCTGAATACCGATCAAGTCTCAAAGATCAAACAAACAAATAGAATTGCATGATAAGATCAAGCAGAGAAATAAGATTGCATGATAAGATCAAGCAGAGAAACAAGATTGCATGTTAAGAAGAAGAACGAAAACATAACACAGCGCTTCAGATGCAGAGAAGAAACAGAGAGAATAACAGAAAACATAAGGTGAAACGGTTAGTCAATTCATTCGGCGTGATAAACCCTCACACATAACACTATATAACAGATGAGTAAGGAAAGGGGAAAGAGAAAGAGAAAGAGAGAGAATTCTTGCCTGAGAAAAGTTGCTTTGCTTTGGTTGCAGAAAATGTTTAGAATTTGTTTGAATCTGAAAAATAAAAAATAATTGAAAATGGAGAGGGAGTGGTGTGATGATGGAAATAGAGAAAATGAAGAAGAATGAGAGAGAAAGAGAGGGGTATATAAGTGAGGTGAAGGAGGAGATGAGAGAAGAGTGTTGTTTTCTTTTCTTACTTTTTGAACATTGAGACAATGGTTGGTGGGGTCATGTAACAGCCAACCCGGCACATAAGTGGGTGGCGCTGCTAGTTTTCATATTGCCACCCTTTTTTCCACTTATTTACCACATCCCAACTCAGAAATTTCTTTACTTTTTCTATCCACAGTCAGGTCAAGTATTATCTTTTCATGCATGTAAAAAACAATTAATTATTTCACTTTTTTCTTTTAAATACTTCTATATTAGATTAGTAGCATTTATTGAATTAAGTGATAAACTAGTTAATAATTATCAAAAAAACAATAAAACAGAACATAATTGCACAAAAGTTATTATATAATGTTTTCCTAAAAATAAAGTTAAGTTGAATTCAATGAAATTCACATTTTATTTATATATTATAATTTAATTTTATCTTTAATTAATCTGACCTAACATACCAAAATATAAACATACCAAATTTATTAAACTAAAAGTAAAGTAACTAATGACTTAATTAATAATCACAAAATGATATAAAAAGAATACAACTATATCAATTTTATTATATAAATAAGATTTATATTTTTAAACAAAATAAATATTATCATGTAATTATAATTTTAAAATTTTAAAATAATTAATATTTTATTAAATTATTTAGTACATTTTTTATTTTTGAAATTTATATTTTTATTATTTGAATGAGTTATTTTATTTAAATGAGTGAATTAAATAAGTATAGTTAAATTTAATTTATTTACTTTTTAGAAATTTATTTTTTATTTTCCAATTTAAATTGCAGTTATGTTGAATTTTTCTATAAAATTTCTATTGTATATATGTTTTGTGTAGGATAATGTGATTAAACATTGTTACTTTATAACATTAATTTTTTTATTTGAATCATTTAAAAAATTAAAAAATAATAAATACAATAATTCATAGTCATTATAAAATAAAATAAAAATGAAAATATATAGAATAAAATTAAGGACAATAAAGATATAAATAATAATAATAATAATAATAATAATAATAATAATAATAATAATAATAATAAGTTATAACGTAGTTAATGTAAGTTATAATAATATTAACATAATGCATATCTTACCGTATTCCATATTTAACATGCATCAAACTTACATAATAATGCTAAACAAAAATTTCAAAACATATTTACAATATCATATACAAGTTTTTCAAAATATAATATTATTCCTAACAGCATCCTTCAACCTAGATGATCTCCCAAAGATCCATCTGCAGCACTATCTGCTCCCGTGTCAAGACACGATCATCACAGATAGAAAATCAAACACAATACAACCAAAAGAAAAGGGGTAAGCTAACCAAATTTTAACAAATCAAAAACATTCAATTTCATGTATCATCACAATATAAGAATTTAACACACTACAAACATGACTTTACTTCCGGAAGACTCGTGCATTGAATAGACTCCGAGATATGCACATGTCATACATCTCCAAACTGTGAATCCACACAGCCCCCACACAAATGAGTCATCAATCATGTATGACAAGGTTAGTCCCCCTGAGACTTTCCTGACCAGCTATATTTCAAGCTGCAGTAACCCAGTTCAGACCTCCTTCAACTCTCACCACCTAGTAATGATCATCTATTTGATTCTTATTACTAGGTAGAGTCAGGATATCAATCGTTATTGATCAGATTCTTAGACAATGCACTTCCTAATTAACCAAGACACAAGTGTTTTCTTTCCTGAAAATACTATGCCTAGGCTTTGACAAACTTTATCAACACTCTTAACAATATCACGTTACAATACTCTCTACTCATGCATTCATTCACTTTTAAATCACAATCTCAACATTTAAAGAAATCACTAAATTATGAATATAATTAAACTTAAATTATCAATTAATTAGTTTTAATAAATACATATATTGCATTCCAAAAGAGCTAAACATTCAGAAACAAAAAACCAAAAAAAAAAAAAAAATTTTTTTGTTAGCTTGGGCGAGACCAATTTCGCCCGGGCGAAAATACCCCTCGCCTGAGCGAAAAATTTATCGCTTGGGCGAAAGTAGTCCAGAGAGCAAGGTCTATTTTCGCCTTAGCGAAAATACTCTCGCCTGGGCGAGAATACCTCCTCGCTTGGGCGAAAGATTTCTCGCCTAGGCGAAAGCACTCCAGAGAGCACACTTGCTCCAGGGGCTTTCTCGCCTGGGCGATTGTACCATCGCTTGAGCGAACTACTTTCTCGCCTGGGTGAGTAATTTCCCGCCTGGGCGAAAATAGTCTAAAGAGCATACTTGCTACTCGAAACCATTCTCGCCTGGGCGAGATGATGTCGCCTGGGCGAGATGATGTCGCCTGGGCGAATTATGCAGAAAAATCAACAGAATTCACTATATCAGAGTTACCATGCATGCCTCAGATGACTAAATTGGATGAAAATCAAGTCACATACGTAATGAATGATCTACCCTAGCACAAATTATCTATTCAACAGATCAACATATCATCAATTTTCACACAACTATCTCATACATGCAACATTCAATTCAACATTTCAGACCTGCAGGAAACTTTATCAGATACAAATTGTACAATTACTACAATCATTAACTTCTCTATTCAAGACTTAAATTTGTAAATCAAACAAGCACTAAAGTTAGCTTCCCTTACCTGAATTGCACTAGAAGTTCTCTATAACAGCCCCAAAGCCTAAGATCTTTAAGAACTCAAATTTGCACCAAAAAACCTCTGATCAATCAGATTAAAACACTAAAGAAATGAGCTCACAAAGGCACTATCTGATAACTCAGAGGCCACCTGCAAGCTCATAAGGTAGAGGAAAACGAAAACCTAAAAATGGCTCTAAGGGAAGAGGGCAGAAAATGAACTTACTCTAACGGAGATTCTGATCGGGTAGATTTGTTCTATTCTCCGTTACGAGTCCAATGGTGGGCTCCGCTTGAGAAACTGATGAGGTATGGAAGCAAAGACTTAGAGAGAAGTCAGAGGAAAAGAGGTTAGGAGTTTTAGAGAGATGATGGCTTGAATGGAAATGAGACTTTACTGCTTACTTTTTCTATAAATATATGCTTTTAATTTAATAATATAATAATCAAGTGTTCATTCCACTTCTACTATTTCTACTCAAATGACAGATTTTCTAGGTTGTTACATACTCAAACTTAGTTAACTGAATTAATAGCTAGTTTATTAGTTTTAGTCAAAGAATGAAATAAAGTTCAATTAATTTATCTTTTAAAAATAATTAATTAAATATTTTCTGAAAAAAAAAACTGAGAAAAATATTCCCATAATAGGAGTTGAACACCGAAATGTGGTTTGTTTAGTAAGGTCGTACTAACTTTTAGTCTATGGTGATTTTTAAATTTTTTAACTATTATTTTTATTCACATATTATTTAATTTTAAAATATTCTATGATAGTAAAATCAATTTAAAAATATTTTTAAATAATAATAATAGCTTAAATGATTGTATCAGTAATAATAAAGAAATAATAAAAATTTTAATAATAACATTCTTATTATTGATCATAAAAAGTAATAAAATCATTTATTTTATTCATAAGTTATATTTATACAATATATTTAAAAATAAATTCAAATAGTTTTTAGATTATAAATAAATTAAAACATTTTAAAATTAAATTAAAATAATTTGGACTTCATTTTCAAAAAGCACGTTTTATTTTAAAAATTATATGAAAACTAAAAAACTCACACACAGGGACATAAAAGTTGTTTATGATAAATTTGAAGGTTAATTTAACATAAAGACTTAGAAAATAAATTTATTTTATTCAGAGTAATGAGTCTAAAATAGTTTATAAATGATAGTTATAATAAAATGAAATTTGAATAATTAATTTTTTAATTTATATAATTTTTTATTTTAATAATAAAATATTTAAGTATCAATTTAATTATATTATTTTTATTTTAAACAATTTTTTTATTCATTACATTTGTCATTAATAAATAATATAAAAAAATTAATGTAAACAAAATTTTGAATATAAGTAAAACTTTGAAATTTGTAAAGATATAAATGTAAATAAATAATAATTATTTTGTTTAAAAGTCCCCTCTTGGTCAGTAATACAGATCAAAACTATCCATTTAGTTTTTCTATTAATTATTGAGATTAAAAAGCAATAATCTCTTTTATCATTAACATTAAGGAGTGATAAGAAATACAGTATGTAATCAATTTAACCTTAAATGATAATAATAAAAAAAGTTACAACCTTAAATACCATAGTAAATGTTAAATTATATTCTTTAACTAATAAAAAATATTCATATTTGTTTATTTCTCATTCTTCACTATCTCCAAAGTCATATTTTTCTTTAACAAAAGTGTAACCATCAATTTGTTTATCTCATTTCACTCTTATATTGCAATAAGAATAAGGAACAGCAGAATGGTGTTAATTTGTTGAAATTTAGTAAGGAACACAATTACCTTATTTTGGGGTAATGTTAAAAAAGCAAGTAAGGCAATATATTCTTATAATTTATAAAGATGTGAAGTTATAAAACCATTTATTTTAATTTTTTTTTTAACTAAAAGTGATCAAATAGAGTAGAATATTATATACAACTAAATATGTATTACTTCATTTAAAAGTTATAATACAACTTTTTTTATAGAAATAAAAAATATGATGATTATATAAAAATAAGAGTTGATAATTTGTAATATATGTAATTATTTTTAGTATATAAATAATTTATACTTATTTTTTACTGTTTAGAATTTTAAGTTATAATTAAAGATAAAATAGGAATATGAAATGAGTAAAAAAGAAAATCTCATTATAAATTTTTATAAATTTTATAAATTAGTCAAGAGATTAATAATAACTTTATTTTTTTAATTAAAAATCTAAATCTGTAATTAGAATCTTATAAGAATTAAAATTGCATATTCACAAAATTATGCAGAGAAAAAAAAATTAAGTCATTACTTTATTTCCGTTTATACTCACTTTGATTACTCAATCTTACTTCACATATAATAAGATCAATAATAATATATCACATTCTAAAAAAAATTGCTGAAATAATTCATTTTAATAGATACATTGTTTTAATCGAGACAAAAAGAATAATTAATTAAATGATAAAGAAGAAAAGATACTTACAATACTACAAAATGCTAGCTGTGGTGATTCAATTAAATTTAGAATTTTATTTTTGACACTTATTTGACAGCCGAACATCTGAGAAGTGAAATTAAAACATTTTAAACTATTATTTTCATAACCTAACAAAATAGAAAAATTCACAACTTCTTAACCAAAATAAAAATAAAAGTTTAAATTTTATTTTAATCAACGAAGTTTCACATACTTTCATAATTAATTATAAATAAAATATATATAAAATTATTATTGTAAAATCATTTATCCACGTACAATTAATAACATTAAACTTGTAAATTTTCAACTATATTTTTTTAAGTAATTGAAAATTAAATCTAAAATGAAAAACACCATTTAATTGTTTCAAAATTTAATAAATAATGGTGTTATTTACACTTTTAATCAATTATTACTATTTTACTTATTTCATGGTATTAGTGAAATACAAGATCATGTTGGATAAAAAAAATATGAATTGAGGTTTATTATTGTAAAATAATAAAAACTTTTAAAAGTAGTTTAATAAAATAAAATTATATAATGATATACATAAATTAAACTTAACAATATTATTCTTTGATGATTTGAAATAAATTAAATTATTTTTAATTATTTAAAATATTTAAATTGTTAGAATTATTACGAATACATGTTTTATTTTAAATTATATTTTTCAAATGTATAAATTACAGTCCAAATAATTTTACTCAGAACAAGTTTAGCTTTTAAAAATTAAATTAATATAATAATTAAATCTTTTTAAATAATTCAATTTTTATATACTTTAAGCTGAAAACAGTAATAAAATTTCAAAATTATTTGTACTTTTCTCCTTAAAAGAATCATGCTTAAAAGACTCATAAGAAAATTAAAGAAATAGTATATATTTAAATTTTTATTTACGCGGACTCTAAATAATTTAGGACTATTAGACTTATAAGAATACGTTCTAGCTACTTTTTATCTTTTTAGTATTGATTTTCATCTTTTTATTAATAATGAGTGGTAAGATGAAAACGAATAATAATAATCTATGAAAAAATTTAATTGAAATAAGTTTAAATCAGAGTTTAATATATTAATATATGTTATAATATATTTGTAATAATATGTTTGGGTTCATGTTTTATACATATTAGAAACAAGTCATAAGTTTTTAAAGTATAAGTTTTAAAGTAATAATTTGAAGAACACAAGAATATAAAATGACTAATAATTTTATTTTATTTGAAGATGATTTTAGATTTGTACAAAGTCTATATCGAATGAATTGTAATGAGTTAGCGCATTACAAATTGAATAAGACCTTAGATAACTAAAGTAGTATTTTGTATATGATTATACTAAATGCAAATTCAGATTAGTTATATACATTTTTATTTAATTTGGTTTGGTTTTGATTTTTTTTAAGTTTTAATGTTTAAAATTGTCTTGAATGAGAACTTAATGAAATCAATCATGGTATAAGAAATTAAGTAGCTAAATTATTCTAGATGTATTAGCAGTGGAATTACATATTGAGATGCGTATTTATATATTATATTTTGACTGAAGTAAAAAATTGAACTTTTGAATTTAGTATTTTTTTTGGTCAACTGCGTGTTTGAATTAGTTAATGAGGTTAGAATGTATGTTTTAGTTAAATTAATTGCAAATTGTGTAAATATATGGAATGATTGCACCTTAAAATTGTATGAGTTTGTTTAGTTTAAAGTGATTTTTTGGTGTTGAGATAGTCACTTGAGTGTTATAGTTAAAATATTAATGTAGTGTTAAGATATTATACAGATAAGAAGAATTTTGGATATTTTAAGTTTTTGTATAATGTTTTTTTTAGTATTTTTGTTCAAGTGGAACATTGCTTACTTAAGTGGAAATAAGAAGGACACAATTTTTTATCAGGCTCAAGATAATTTTTTAAACTAAAAATTCTAGAAAAAACAATTTTCTTTGTTGTTGAATTTCACTTAAAAAAAACTGTGCTACTCAAGAAATTTTAATACGATAAAATTGATATATTTTTAAGTGTATATAATAGATGAAAGTATTTAAAAAAATGTTATTTATTAATAATACAACATCTGTGTGTTTTATTATAATAAACTGTAAACCATCTAATGTACACAAGAATATATATGATACCAATATGATGCCTGTGCATGTCAATAGTTATTAAGATGTTGTATACGTATTAAGTTAGATAATTGATTAAAATATCTCAACTCTAATAATATATTGAATTAGATAAAAAAGAATATCATATATCATATAGTAAAAGATCAATAAAATTTGATACACTAAATTTAAGGTAAAAGTCACTTATCCTTAACTAAAAATATAGAAATTAATCCAATTATTTGAATATTGTTTAACGTAATACAGAAGTTAAAGTATTGTTAATATTATCAATAAATTTAACTTATTATATGTTTTATAGATACATTAATTTATTATTCTATTCCATATTATTGTTACGATATAGGCAATAAAATTAGAAGGAAAAAACTAGTAATTACTTCTAGAAGTTTATATATATAAGTTTATAATATTTAATTATACATGCAAAATGGATCTATATTTTTGGATGTTAGCTTTATACCTTAATGAAAAATGAAAATCACTAATAGGATGACAATAATAACTTGAGTACTATAATGCATAAAATTTATTTAATGACTTTCTTAGTCATAGTAAATTGCAGTGACATAATACAAGTTTGGTGTGGGTTTGAATATTGGGGATTAAAGACTAAAATGAGAAAAAGAAAAGTAAAGGCTTTTTGGTCTCATAGTGGCGGCCACAGACAACCGACCAAACCGCCCTCATATGCGTGCAAACATGAAGACCATTGTCTTTTCTTTTGAAAGAATCAATGCCTATCAGCTACCTATTCAAGCAACACTCAACTCTTTCTTTTTTAAATAAAACTGCACTTTATTAATTATTTTAATTACTTCAAATATTTTTTTTGAAATTTAATAAAATTTTACACATAATTGGAACACAAATTTTCAATTATTCCATAAGAAAGGAAGATGTCTAACTATTTATACGACCAATTGTGTTAAACGTTAATTGTAGCGAACACAGTAGAGAAAATCAATTTGAAGTATTCATAGGTATATAATCAAAATATGACTAAAAGAAGAAAAAGTTGAGGATGATATCCCGGTTCACAAAATCAATTTATTTAATACCTTTTAAATTTAAAAATATAATTTCAAATAATCCAGGAAATATATTTTTATGCAATATAAAAAAATTGTATGAAAAAAGACACAGCTTGATCATTATCACTACACATAATATTAGAATGTGAAAACATCACTATTAATAGCAGCTCATTTAATTGTAAACCCAAGTTGGGGTTGTGCAAAATAAATACAAATTAATTGACAACAGCACAGAAAAAAAAAAAAAAAAAAATAATTGAAAAAAGAAAAAAAAAAAAAAAAAAAATGAAAGGCCACCGTACTAAATAGACAACTAAGTATATCTATCTTTCACATGAAACTTTATTTTATTTTTTTCTAAAATAAAAGATAGAAAGAGGGTCCCTTGTAAAGCAAC
>Ga0209700_103242_pt1:0-27500 | contig 31519 bp, 8 predicted proteins | sample SiratroredBW_FD_187528 | JGI IMG/M metagenome (GOLD analysis project Ga0209700, IMG submission 187528) | Root nodule microbial communities of legume samples collected from California, USA - Siratro red BW (SPAdes) (version 2) | ecosystem: Host-associated > Plants > Roots > Nodule | place...
AAAAGTTTAATTTGGTAAAAAAAAAAAAAAAACAGAGAACACATTTTTTTGGGTGTAAAGGACGAAAAAACAGCATGAAAAAACATTTATCATGCAATCTATCGATTTTGTTTGTTGAAATCCTAAGAATTCGAAACTGACATCATCAGTAAGAATATCTCTTCCTTCCTCTTCTTTGTTTTCTTTTGTCTTTTAGGTGAACCCAAATTCAATGTTTTCCAGGTTTTATTCCAATTCTTCCATCTACTATTTGCATACTTTTGAGAAAGACACTATTTATTTTTCATTTACTTTAACCACTTGCTTGATTTTTACCATTAAACAAGTGATATATCCTTTAAATTATTTTTTATTTTATTACCAAGAAATCCAAGGAATCAAATAAGAAAGTAAACAATTCAGAAAATGTGGCGAAATTTTGAAAAATGAAAAAAATGAAAGTAAAAGTATTATAATAATGGTTTCAGACTTGTAAATCTAAACTCATTCTTGCCAAATTTATTGTCATATTTTTTTATGGCTAAAACTCTATTATAATATTAATTTGATGAAAATGCAATTTTTTTATATTTTCTTAAAATTATTTTAGATATCTATTTTAATTTATGTTTGGGGGCAGTTGATGATCTTGCATTGTGTAACGTTTTTCTCACGATTCTAATTTCAATAATCTAGTACTCTGTTTTAAATCTTTCTTGGAATTTTTCTTTACATTTTTGCTGAATAATTGTCGTGCGTTTTGGTCGCACTTTCAGTCAGATCAGTTTCTTCTTAATCTTACATTTGTATTAAATTTTGTTATAATATTTTATTTTTACATTTTAATAAACATTTTAATAGATAACACAATAAAATGAAAAATATAAATAATAAAATATCAACATTAAAACAATAAAGAAAAACATAGAAAGTAAATGTTATAAATAAAATATGAAGAATGACTACAGAATAAAAACAGAAAGAATTATGATGAAGAAGAGGAACTTATGGTGAAAGGAGAATCAACCAATTTCAATAACAAATATTACTTCAAAAGGAAAATTGACATTTATTCGACACTTGATTCGGTCCATAAATAATGCGGGTAACATACAGATGCTATATAACATGTTAAACATTAGGTTCATATTTATTTTCTTATTTATTTAATAATTTTATTTCTTCTGACAACATAGGTTATAATATTGTATCGCAAAGATTTTAATGATATAATGAGAATGAAGAAGGATTGAGTAATACACATAGTAATATGAAATCTTAGTTAGTATGTTTTGTTTATTATGATTTTTTTAACACATGCGCGCGTGTATATATATATAACACAGTTAGATTTTAAATATTTTGAATTTTAGATATATAGGAAGATATATGTGGCTACATTAATTTGTAATTATATTTACTATTTAATTTGTAAAGTATAAAATTGTAGTAAAAATAGTGTATTTTTAACATATATTACATTAAAGATTATTCACATATGCAGACACGTGTATACATAGAATTTTATTTTTTTTATTAATATAATATGTTATAATTTTGTACCTAATATAATCTTCGGGGCATAAATATAATTTAGAATTTTTTTTTATAATTTTTATTATATATTTTAATTAAGTGGTGGAATAGATCACAATTACAAGAAGATGAATCTTTCATATTTTCTTGGTGGGAAGGAAAATAAAACAACACTAATAAAAATTAATTACTAGTGAGTATTAAAGGATACATAGTTAGATTAATATAGAATCTAAAAGATCTTAGGTTAGGTATTTTAATAGGCAGATGAATTTTGAAATAAAAAGTGAGTTTTCTCTTTGAGAGATTTATGGTGTTCTGATTTACAAGAACATAAATATGATCTTATTAGGATATCCTGCTGCCATCAATCCCATAACTTGTCACTCACCTTCTCATCTTTGAGTGTGTAGGGTCAATATCCTTTTTCCATTTCCAAACCCAAACTAAATATCAAGACGATCATTTTCCCAGATATTCTCATCAGTTGTTATGAGAGCTTCGGCTTAATATTCAGTAACATTTCTTTTTACTTTTAAATTTCTTTTTACTTTAAATTATTATTTTTTTATTTATGGCAGGTACTAATTCCAAAGTTACTCTTCAATTAAATACATGTCACAAATTGTTTGTTTCACAAAGGAAAGAAAATCCAAGGACAACTTTGAAGAAAAAAGAAGGAAGAAAGAGCAAAGAGAGAATGTTTGATGAGTATTGAAAAGGATAGGTTATGATTGTGATGAGAGAAAGAGAGACGAAATAAAAGAAAAGACAAAGAGCTAGTAAAAAAAGAAAATTAGTGAAGAAAAAGAAAAAGAGAAGGAGTTGAGAGAAAAAGAAATTAAGGAGAAAAATACAAAAGAAAAGAGAAAAGGAGAAATAAATGAAAAAAAGTGATAAAAAAAAGGAAGGAAATAATTATAATTATTTTTTTTTTATGATTGTGCAGATGTTGTTGTTACCTCAATTCAACAGTGTGGGAAAGATGTATTTTAATTAAGTGGTGAAATGTGTCATATGGAAAAAAGAAAATTACAATAAGATGAATCATTCATATTCTCATAATGGGAAATAATGATATATTCAGTGGAAAATACAAGACAACACTAATGAAGATTAATTACTAGTGGGTATTAAAGGATATCTAGTTAGATTAATATAGAATCTATCATAAATGTAATGGGCAGATGAATTTTAGTTAGATTAATATAGAATCTATCATAAATGTAATGGGCAGATAAATTTTGAAATAAAACTAAGTTTTTTCTTTGAAAAATTTAAAATTTATGGTGTTCTAATTTACAAGAACCCAAATATGATCTTATCAGAATATTTTGTGGCGTCAATATTCTTTTCCAAAATATCCTTTTTTCAAACTAAATATCAAGACAGTACTTTTCCTATATATTCTAATCAGTGTTACAAAGATTTGAAGGATATAATGAATAAAGATATAGTAATATAATATAAAGATTGTACAATTAAAAAAAATCATGAAAATTTATATGCTCAATTTGTTTATATTTTTGTAATTCTTGATAGACAAAAAAATTGTATTTTTATTTTAAATATAATTTTATTTATTTATTTAATATGAGATGTTATACTTTTGTACCATACAAATTTTAAGAATCTAATGACAAGGATGACAATGAAGGAAGATCAAATAATACCCATGTTAATAACATTGAACGTGATTAGTAAGTTTTATCATCATAAATTAATTTATGGTATTTTAATAGTTTTATCATAAAAAAATATTTTCCTTTTAAATATACTTTTATTTATTTATGTAACATTAAATCATATCACCAAAATTTGTTGTAGTGTTTTACTAATGTACTTTTACATCTCCTTCAATTTTCCATAGCGTGGTAATGTAAAGTTTGTTCAATTGCGAAATTTGAAAACATTTAAAGAAAAAGAAAAAAACACATGTTCAATTTTCTTAGATTATTTTTAACTCATCTTATGTACAAATAATATTTTTTAATATACATATATATATAATTATTAATTAATATTATAACACGATAAACTAAAATGTGAATTTTCAAAAATATTTTAATTTTAATATATTTTTATTTGTTTAACAAATATTTCAAGTATCAAATGATAATGAAGCAAATTAAGTAATGCCATTTTAGTGGCATTGAAAATTTTTAGTATACTTTTATTACCATAATTACATAATTAAGTTATGGTAGTTCAATAATGTACTTTTACTTCTTCAATTTGTAATACTATAAATTACAAAATTCATTATTTATTCTAATTTCAAATTATTAAAAATGTGAAAATGCAACAATGATTTCAACATATACATAATAGTGCTTAAAATTTTTTAAATATGGTTACAATGATTAAAGTTTAATTACGTCCTCCAACTACATGGCACATTATGATTTACTATTGTTTAATCACAAATATGTGGTGGTGTTCTAGTAGGAAGTGTTACTTCTATTTAATCACAAATCACACTATATGTGTGTTGCTCTAGTATTAGTTGCTCTAGTATTAAGTGTTACTTCTAAGTGTTACTTCTAAGTGTTACTGTCTTCGCAAGAGTTGCTTAATATATTTTCATATTTTGTTTAAAAATAAATATTTTAGACAATATATCAGAAGTTACAATCATTCACCTTCATTCATCTCACTTGGTGTCAGGGTGGCTCAAGGCCCAAGTAAGTAAAGCAACCGCTTTAGGCCTTAAGGGTTTAAAGGCCTCAAAAAAATTTAATATGCTTTAGGCCTCAAGGTCACAAAAGTCTCAACAAAAATTAATATGTTTTAGACCTCAAGGCCTCAAAGGTCTTAAAAAAATTTAATACTCATATATTATTATAAAATAAAAAATATTTAATTTTTAAATTATACTAACAAAATTTTAATTAAAAATTTAAATATTTTAACTTACTTTAAGTTTACATTGGTGTCATAAATATTATTTAATGACTTTAAATTTATATTGGTACTATAAATACTATTTAATGAATAATATTCTTGAAATTTTCTTCTAATAAATTAATAATTTAAAAAAAAAATTGAACAGTCAAGAAATCTTTCCTATCAAAACTTTATAATTTATCTCTTCCCTATATTCCAACATATTGATATCATCTATTTATATGTCCTATCATTGTCTCACTCTTTCACTTCTCTCCTTCTTTTTTAACTTATCTCATTTCTTCCTTTGTCTCTTTGTTTCTTCCATAATATTATTTCAATTTATTTTTAATTTCAAATTTCTTTCATTTCATATTTAATCATTCTATAGTGTGCATTTATGTGTGTGCCTTTACTTAGAGATTTTGAACAGTAGATTGATTAAGGAAGAATTTGTGTTCACTTTGACTCCTTTTGAGTAATCAATATTTGATAAAAATAATATGAGATTGATCAATTGATCCCAATTTTTTTTATTTTTTCATTATTGTTTAATTAATCTTACAATAATTTGTGCATATTTAAGGAAGAGAATTTAGAAATTACAAATTATATTTAAAAACATACCAAACCATAGGATCGAAAGATAGTAGAAGTTACAAATTATATTTAAATAAAGAGATACCAAAGGACAGGATCGAATCATAATAGGAGACTTGAGACTCTTCCATCAAGCTTATTGTCTTGACAATCAGGTTTTATCTTTTTAAATTATAAGTTATATTCAGTGTGATATATATTATAATTTTTAATTTCATATAAACATATATAAATATGGCAACTAGAAAATTTGAATCAGGTTATTCAAAACTTAAAAAAAAAAGGGACTATGGATATATTTATAAAAATAAACCAAAAAATGAATAAATGCAGGTGAGTCTTCTTTAAATGAAGAACATAACAATATAAATTTTAGGTGAAGACAATAATAAAGTAGTCAACAAGATAATAATTTTGATTTTCAAACTTAAGGATAATAATTTTGATTCTCAAACTTAAGGATAATAATTTTGATTCTCAAACTCATGATAGTAACACAAACACAGGATAACGAGAATGAAATTATAAGACAAAATTGTTCTAATATTAAAAATATTATAATTTAATTATTTTATTAATTTAAAAAAATTTCATGTTTTTTATTGGCTTTAAGCCTCCTAAAGTCTTGAGCCGCCACTGCTTAATGTTCACATAGATGAAAATATAGTTGCAATTGGTCATAATATATATTATTTCGTGTTAAGGTGCTAACATATCACAAGATTTGAAGATTTTTTTTTTTTTTCTAAATGAGGGACCTAGGCAACTTTTTTGCACTTTTAATAATTTGAAACATGAATTACAAAATAGGAGGGGAAACCCCTCAACTTCATCAAACCATTATTCATAATTTGTAATAAATATCACATTAGCGTAATTTTTGTTTCATGTACGTACTTGACAATGTGTTAAAGAACCAAATATTTATAAATATACTTTACTCATTAATGTCACTTAACCACAATAATACAGTAACTTAATTATTATTGCGGGAGATCAGAATCAATGGGAATGACACCTGGGTGAGACATTAAAGTTGTAAATCATGATAAGAATTTAATAAACATTAAGGAAACCGTGGGATGTTATGACCCTTTACAATATTCATTATTGTTTCTTTTTGAAACAATGGTTGGGACCTCAACATAAAAAAAATTCTAATGGTTAAAGTATTATGTATAGTTACATGCTTCTAAGTAACTTTGATCATAATTATTGATTATTGTAGATTTGTCTCAATCTATAACATTATAAGAAAAGCGACTTTTATAACAGTATGTTGTAGACAACTATGTTATGATTGAAGTAAGGAGGCTATAATAGACTTAACATCAAAATAATATTTGTGTTGTATATTAAAGTTTGCAAGATATTTCATATAAAGGACAAATTCACATAAGTATTTCATGTAGGTAACATACAAAACCTTTTACATTTAAATGTATTAAAACTTAGTTTTTTTATTTAAGAAAATGTTGGACAAAGGACCATATTACTATCATCATTAATTAGTCGTCAAGACTTGAGATAATGTTATGAAGATGATATGACAATTGTTGTTCATAATAGTAAATCTAATATTTTTTTTTATAGTACACATAATCCTTCTATGAGCGAAATTTCATCACAACTTCAAAATATTTCTTTAAGTAGATGATTATAAGATCATTTACAATAAAATATTTTCAAACAAAGACATTGTAGACCTTGAAAATAAAATTTCAAACACTTACACTTTATTTAGAAGACATTTTATATTAGTGGCTAATCTATTAATTTAATTTCAAGTTAAGAATTTATATGATTAATGAGACTCTATATGACGAGACTTACAATAAACACTAGATGAACTAATGAACTATTTAATTATCACAATATAATTTAAGATGATTTATTCACATTCAAACAAATAAAATATTTAAATATTTGTTAACATCAAAACTCATTGACGATTTATTGACATTTTATCTTATAATGATTTTTCATATGATTAAACTATTTAAAATAAAAACATTTGTATAATGTAAAACATTATTATGCTAAAAATTATCCACTAAGATTGAATTACCAAGTTGACAAAATTTTGCAAAGTGGATTATAAATCATATATAATTTATAATTATTACGAATTGTCTAGATTAAGAATTTATTGTGATATGAATGATTTTTGTAACCTTTTATTTATTTTGAGTTCATTTGGTTTTATGTTTCTATTGGTTAATTTATTTTGAGTAAGTTGTCTTCTTTTTATTCTGTATTTTTATTATTAAAATTATTTTTTCTTTATATTTTATGATTTAATTTATTTTGAATGTACATTTATTTTTTATTTTTTTACACTTATATCATTTAATTTATTTTATTTATGTATTGGTCTTTTTATTTTTTTATATTCTTGTTATTTAATTATTTATTAATAACTTATTGTTTTATTTTAATCAATTTATATTTTTGTTAGTTGATTTGTTTCCAGTAATATATTCGTGATTTCTTTTATGTTCTTTTGTTTAAAGCTATTTCGTTTAATATACTTATTACATCCTATTATTTATGTAAAGTTTTTATTTAATTTTTTATTTAACTTCTTTTTATTTTGTACTGTGAAAAATATGTTAAATATTATCCTTTTATACATCAAGAAATTTACATAACAAAATAAAATAAAATATATATACTTTAATTTAACAAACTTGAATAAAATTAATTTGTCTATATACTTTATTATTATCTTTATATTGTTTCAATTATTGTTTTATATATTTTTTGGACTATTCGTGTAAGTTATTAATTAAAACAAAATATAATTTCTTAGTATTTGTTAACTTTTGTAATCCTTAAAACTATATAAAATGTCTAAGAGTATACGAGTTTAATTGAGAAAGACTTATAGGTTCTTTGTGATACTATATTGATATTGTATTTAAAAATTTATAATTTGGTATATTGTGGGATAAAAGACAGAAATTATGGTGGAGTATAAGAAAATAATTTTTCATTAAGTGAATATTTGAATATTTTAAAATAGTATTTTGAATTATTATATTCATAGGTTAAATTTAAAACTATATGATACTTATTCATCACCAATATGTAGTAATTATAATATTTGCTATAAGCTAAAAATTAATCATATTATCAAGAAAAATAATTATGAGTGTATCAATTTTTTAATAAAAAATACACAACTATCTAATCAATTTTTAAGTGACTTTTAATGTTTATAGTTAATCGTGAGAAGTTGAATATAAATTTCTAAATTTAATAAAGTGAAATTGAATTTTATCATTTTAGGTCAAATATTAAACTTTTTATTGTCTATTATTATATATTAAGTTTAATAAAACTAATATTCGAAACTTAAAAAGCATTACTCATTTCTATATTTTTCTTTTATATGTGTTTATGGTACAAATAGAATATGAATATGCTTGGTAGAAATTGTTGAAGAAAGTTTTCAGAAACTTTCTTTTAAGATATTAGCTCATATATAACTTAATTCTAATATAACAAGTAACATTAAATATGTAAATAATTATTGTTATGATATAAAAATCTTATTATTAGACAAGATTGCATAACTTACCTCAGTAAGTTTTTGTTATATACTTTTTAAATAATTGTAAAAATGTAAAATATGAGTTGTGTCAGGATCAATGTTTAAAAAATCTTCACACACAAAAAAATTATTCAAGATTCTTAATTAAATAACAAATATTTTTAATATTAGAGTATTATAGTCTACGTGTCCAAACTTAATCTTAATATTCCAAATTAATCAGTCTTTATTCATTTAATGTGAATGATTAATATAACTTGTGATAAATAAATAACATGATTAATATATTTAATTGTATTATATGTTTAATAAACAATTAACAAATAAGACTCCATTGCCGATAAAAAAACAAAAATAAACAAGACTCCGTAAGGATAAACCTTCCTACTAAAATGGCTACTTGCCAGAGGGATTCGTATAATGGTAGCAGCCGATTACAGAGAGGGGTGTCTATGATGATTTTAATGGAAATACTTTAAAATAAAAATGCTAGACACTTTTTACGGTTAATTTTGAAATTTTAATTTCCAAAACTAAAATATTCGAATAATAATAATAGTAATACAAAAAAAAAGAGGATTTGAGTTAAAAGATATTAATACTTTGAATTAAAGCTAAGCACCCATTAAATTAGATTGAATATATTCATTAGTAAAAGATTCGTTAATTCATATTTTAATTACATAAATTAATGAAAAGCTTTCTAAATCACTAGAACAACGAAATATTTTCTTTTTTTACATCATTTCATAGACTTTTTATAACAAAGATAGGAGGTTTGGGCACATTACAGTAAGATAATTGTAACACTTTATCATTCAAGACTAATAATATACATAATTATTGTTTACTTGAATTTATTTCAAGTATTTATTCTAAAAATTACAATCGCAACTATAATTATAATTTATTTCATTACTCTACTTATTTAATGGCTATAAGCGAAGGAATAAAAATTATACATATAATCATAAATTATTTAAACAAATTATGAGCTACTTTTCTCTGGAGCTGTGCACTGAGGGGTATTTCCTGATATTTTTGGTTTGACATTAGAACATGAAGTTATTGCTTGAGTTCCATTGTATGTGAGTTGAACATTAGATATCTCTATCCCTTCACATGGTACACCACTGCTACAAGCAAGAATTATTCCTTCTTTAGTTCCTGAAGTTCCTTTAATGTTCTTGATGGAAACTTTGCTTATTTTCACTTTTGATGGACTCTGAAACATCACAACAATAAGAAATGAGTTAGAAGTTAGTCTTATAAACCATCTTGGTATATGAAATATTTTGTTACTTATTAAATAATAATATTAGAAGTGGACTTTAAGCCTAATTTAACTTGACTAGACTGACTTGTAAAAAAAGATTTACACTCATTTATAAATTATTGAAAAGTCTCATCTTTAATCGATATATGATCTCTAACAAATATGAATTTATACATAAATAAAGGATTAAATACCTTTTTGGAGCATTGGTTCCATGGACAATACTCTTGGTCTATGATGACAGGGTTCTTAACATTTTCCATGGTAAGATCTTCAAATTTCATGTTAGTAACTGTAATTGTTCCTGGCTCATCAGGCCAAGTCTTAATTCTCACTCCATTGTCAGTTCCTTTCAAAGTACAACTCCTAATTGTAATACCTTCAACTGGCTCTTCTTCCTTGTACTTTCCAAGGCTTCCAATACTAATACCATGACCAGGTCCACAATTTACATTTTCAACAAGTACATTTTTGCTACCATCACCTAGTGAGACACAATCATCTCCAGTGGCAATATTTGTATTAATAACATTCACACCGTTGGATCTTCCAATGTGGATTCCATCGGTGTTGGCACTATCTCCTGGAGCACTTACCTTAAATCCGTCAAATGTGAAATTGTTGCAACCCAAAACATTAACATGAAAGTGTTTACTATCCTTGCTAGTAATGCTACGGACTATTGAATTGTTGATGAAGTTGAAACCAAAATTCTGTTCACAATAAAACAATAGAAAATTTAATGAAATCTATTTCTGATAAATATGCAAGTTATGTTGCTTTTTATTTGAATTTTGACAATAATATTTACTTACCATGCCAAGCAGTTTGCAATTAAAATTTTTTGAACAATCATTTTGTTTCCAAGCATATGCACCTTGACCATCAAAAACTCCATTACCAGATATGGTTAGGGCATTAACATATTGAATCCTAAGCCATTGTTCACCACCAACATCCTCTGGCCTAACAGGTGCTTTAATTGTGCCATCAACATAAAGTTCAATAGGAGCCTTGCAAGGACCTTTTACATCTACCATTCTCATATTATATGTGCCTTTTGGGATCACAATTTTCACAGCAGATGTGGATGCACATGCTTCAGTCCAAGCATTTGTTAAAGCCTTAAGAATATGAAAATAACAAATTATTGAAAAACATTGTAATAATAACAAAAACATTTTATGATTTGAGATGAATCAAACAATACTAGTTTCTGTTTGATTCAATATCAAATATTCATACCTGAGTTATATCTCCATTTGGTTTTCCTCCAAATTTTGATATATCAAGAGTTGCTGATTGAATTAAGACAAAATTAATTATAAAAAAGGATAAAAACAACATGATCATTGAGAACTTCATATTTCTTTTGTTTTGAATAGTGCCACACTTCCACTTGTGTTAAGTGATTAAATGAGTAGCATATTCCACTTTTTATAATGGAGTAACAAGAATTAAAGACCATTGATATTTTAAGCAATTACACTCCAAATTACTATCCACATGTGTGTTTTTCTTTTTTCAGTTGTTTAGTGTATATTTAGGATTCAGTTATTAATTGTTAACTTTACATCATCCATTAAGAACCTATTTTTATATTTTTTTTTCCTATAAACATGGTGAAAACATAATTCAATTTGAGTAATATGTTTTGATTGAGTCAAACATTATATTTTGAATCCATGGTACAATTTAATTACCATAATTGAATTTTGAATTTTTTTCATTTTAGAACCATTATAATATGATTAAATTTAAAATATTAATAAAATTATTTAATATAATAAAAATATTTTTATTAGAATTAAGAAATTCATTATTATTATTAAATTATATTATATTATTTTAAAACTTTAATCTTCTTTAAATGACATATAATTATTAAACAAATTAAAGTATACATATATTAAATTATAAAAAATAACCATGTATATATATATATATATATATATATATTATTTATAAATAACAATTATAAATATATTATATTTATTATTTTGTAAGAAACAACATTTGAAATTAAATAAATTTAAATTAATTTTATAAGTATATTGTATATTATAGATTATATATTTAAAATGTATTATATATGATATATATTTATAACATATATTTGCATGAGTCTTACTATCAAAATTTACAAAATTGTGATATTTTTGGTTAAGCTCGTAAATAATATATCAATATTGAAAAAAAATATTAATTAAAAATAATTACTAATAATACATTTAAAACATTAAATATTATATAATTTTAATGATTAAATTTGAGGCTATATAATTATTGCGATATTTGATTTTGATGTAAAAATACTTGTAATAATAGAAATAACATGTGAAATGGTTTTTGAATATATCCCATACAAAATCAACAAACACATGATAAATATATACAAATCATATGTACATTATCTATCACTTGAACAATGATAATGGATTATTTTTCAAAATATTTAACATGATTTTTACATTACATTAATTAAAGCAATAATTCATGTGATATTATTGTACACTTGTTTAAAATTGGTAGAAGAATTTTTTGAATAAGTTTTAGATACTTGTGAGTTTGATACTTCTTTTAGTATTTTGACTTAAGCAAAATAAGAGTGAGATAATTTTTGTTTGTTTAGAGACATTGTACTCTAACGAAATGTCCTTTAGATAATTTTCTATCAAGCTAAACATCTATTGCTCAAACTAAAAATTAACTTTCAAAATATAAAGTCTCATTCAAGATAAAAGATAAAATTTTAAGATAAACTAAATTGTCTCCAATTGAAATTATTTCAAATCATATTAAGTAGTTCATATAATTTTTATATGATGAAATTAATATGCTTTTAAGTTGATATATGTTATCTACATGTGTATATAACAAATGAAAATGTTTAAAAATATTATTTAATTAATGATGTAAGATATGATATATTTTATTGTGAATTGAGTGTAATTGATGATATGTTATTCATATGAATATCATATTAATGTAAAATTTTATGTATGTTAATAGTTTTCGAGTAGGTATTATTGTTGTATGCTCTAAATATTAACATAAGAGATTGATTGAAATATTCAAACTCTAATTATATAATAAGTCTATTAAATAAGTAATAGAGATTTTATAAACTAAATTGTGGGTAAAAATCATTAATATCTAACTAAAAATATTAAAATTACTTTATCATTTGCAATTGTAATATATATATATATATATATATATATATATATATATATATATATATATATATATATATATATATATAAAGTATGCTAGATTATTGAACTTCTAATTAACATGTAACATTGTATTATATGAACATTCTTACTTTTTAACAGTTAAATTATTTATTTAATTTTTACTTTGAATATAGACTTATAAAATCTTATACTTTGATTCAAATATGATAATTTTATATTTTAAAGAATTTCACACATATTTTGAACATATAAAAATCAGTTAATATTTAAAATGCAGTATAATGATATACAAAATAATAATGTTTAAGATTTAAAAAAAAAAATTTGAAAAAATTACTGAAAAAATTTGAATTTATTTTTAAAAAATAAAAGAGATTAAATAATAATGTAAAAAGAAAAACAAAACCTGTATAACACAAGTTTCAAAATAATAATATAGTGATATTACATTAAAAGAAGAGATCGGTAAGAAATATATTGACTTGCTCGATAGTTCACTTTAATCAATTAAAGTAATTATTTATATTAAATTATTAATATGATTAAAAAGACTTTGTAAATACCTATCGTACTCTAATTTCACTCATCCATTCCTCTCTCTTCTTCTCTCTTCTTACCATCTCTAACCTTTTATTTCTCACTTTCTCTTGTTACTCTTTAAACACTTCACATCCATTAAACATGAAACTGTAAAAAAAATTATTATAACCCTCCAACTTAACATCCCTCCACCAAGTAGAAGTAAGGTTAAATCCTATGTATATTAATTTAAATATTATATATATATATATATATATATATATATATATGACATTTCATAAGACAACAATTTTAGTAGATAATAGTAGTAATAAACAATACATTAATTAAATTAAAAGAAATATATAAAAATTTAATTAAAAAAGATGTTATACATGAATACTAAAATTACAATTTACCTAATAATTTTTTAGACAGTATTATTATTTATTTATTTTGTTAAATTCTTAGGTTTAAAAGTTGATTACAATATTTAAAAGTGCTTTTATGTAACCTAACTAAATAAACAAAGCTTAAATTAGTGAAAAGCAAAGTAGATATTTTGAAAAGGGAAAGAGTTTAACTAAATTCAAAAGGTGAGTGGTTCTAATTGGTAAACTTCTTAGTATGTTTTCAATTGCTATATATAAAAAATAGTTTTAAAAAGGAGGGTCATATTTAGAGGAAAGTTGAACATTTTTCAAAATGTAATAAACATGTCAGAAAATCCTGGGCCAAACAAAAACCCTAAAAAAGCCTGACACTGTGAGATATCCTTTAACTTCGTAGGCTTCAGACCAGACAGAAAGAGAAATATAGTGGACCGGAATGTTTTTTCAATGGGGCCATTATATACCTCTATACCCAATTCACTTTTTTTTTAATGTATATATAATAGTATACCTTTTTCATAAATAAAAAAATAAGGAATAAATATACTCTTTTAAAATTAAATTAAATTTTTTGTATTTTATTTTTAAAACCTATACACCTCTCTATTAGGAGATCAATATGTATTATATGTATTCCAATTTTATGTCAAGAGAATGTAAATGCAAAATTATTGGCAAGAATAATTCAATTAAATAAAACTGAACCGCTTTTTATTCTTAATAAATAATCTCTAAACTGAATCAGTTTTAGAAACATATTCGATTTCAAACTGGTTTGAAAAATTAGATCTAATAAAAACACTCTGATTTTGATAAATGTTACCAAACAAAATATTAAATAAATCAACACGAGGATAAGTTTAAAAAAGAATAACGAAATAAGAGATTAGATTTACCAAAAATATAGATTTAAAAATGGTTAATTTAGCTGTGCATTGAATTGTTTTTAGTTTAATTGGATTTTATGAAATTGATTCGATTCTAAACCCATGCAAGTCCTATTTTTATTTTCTCACCCTAAAGCAAAATAAATAACAGAACTAGCAATCTATGAATGCTTTAACTTAGGAGTACGAGAGTGATTGAAATTAACAGATGAGAGAAAAAAAAAACAATCGTAAATTTACGTAGGATTGTTGAAACAATTAAACCGAATCAAATTTTAAGAATTGAACTGAATTATTATTTTAGTTCCGGTTTAAGAACTGAATTATTGTGAGATGAAACTGTTTAAAACAAACTGTACTATAATTTATAACATTGAAAAATATGTTTTAAAATAAAAATATTATAAAATAAAATAAAATTGATTTAATGAATTATTGGTATTTTGTAGATGGTATATTTATTAGCGAAATAGTTTGGTTGATCCAAAAGGGCAATGTGTGGTTTTGAATGGACACAGACATAGAGTGTGGCATGCTATGTGATAAAGAAGTGACACATAGGGATAGGTGGATCAATATCATCATCAAACTTTGACAAACCCAATCATGCTACGTTCCCTCGTGTGCCACACCTATAAAGCATGAACTTCCCCACCAAACCAAATTCCACATCCTTTTTCTTATTCTCTCTTTCTTTCTCACAACCATGATGCAAGAAGACATCAACTCATGCACCAAACATGTGTGTGAACCCTTCAAAGCCTTTGGAAGGAGATGCACAAGGTTGGCTAAGGAGCAAAGGGCAAGGTTCTATATCCTCAGGAGGTGCATCACAATGCTTGTGTGCTGGAAGGAATGAAATTATGCTCTTTCCTTTAATGTTTTCTCATTGTGTTGTACAAAAGATGCATTAGGATAGAGTTTTGGTGAGATAATGTTTGCAAGGGAATGAAATAGTACCTCACTACTTGTAATCAAATTATTGACATATACTTTTTGCAATGAGTAATTAATCTAAGGTTCTATGTATCTACTCTTTGTTTCTAGTTCTCTTCCTGATATGTTATGAATTAATCAGAAAGATTGTGTATAAGGGATTGGAAGTTTTGTTGTTGCTTTCTTCAACAAATAGGTTTTGACTGAGTGTAGGTAGGGCTATTGTCAAACCTACTTTGACAGTTTTCTATCAGTTTCCACTACAATTCATTCAACTGGTTTTCTTTTCTGTCTGCAGAAACTCACTATTTTCTTACAATTCTCAACACTTTAGTATATATTCTCCACCTCTCTTCAATCTATCCAGAACTCTTTCCTCTTTTCTCCCATTTGCTAATTTTGGATATGAGAACTCTTGTAATTATTTTTCCCTCATCTGTTCATGAAAAGAAAAGATTCTTTTTTCAATTTTTTTATGTACGCTGTTTGGGTATTTTAATACGAATTCAAATTTTATCTTAAGTAAAAATAAAAAAGTTAAATAATATAATAGAAAAAAAATTATAAATATAATGTTTTTAAGATTTTGGATTAAAAGTAATGTTATTTTTTTTACTTAGATAAAACTATTGTTTCATTCTTATTTGATTTTTCTGATATTTTGTTTTTAATTTTTCTAACAAATGATATAAAATATTTTTTCATATCTTGAGTAAGTAAAATAAAATACTTCTTGATTTTTCCAAATAAGTGATATAAAACACATTTCAATTTTTCTAATAAATAGTGTCAGAATCAAAGTATAATTTTATTCATATATCAAAAGTCTTTCTTAATGTGTTATGAAAAATGTAATTATATATCCGAGGCTAAATTTGGCTAGGTTGTGAGCTTAATTAATGATAGTGTGTGGTAAATTTGGGCAGCATCTGAAAGAGAATGGGAGAAAAAAACATGGCCCCTGTTACAAAACAAAGGGTGTAGCATTACGTGTGATACCAAAATAGCCAGTAAGAATGACCCCCACAAAGTGCTATGCTAGGTTGTGTGGGATCCATGGCTCTTGTTTGAATGTGTGTGGATTATCCACAACCATTGCATTTAAGGATAGTTTTCACTATATTTTGTTCATCAATGTCAACAAACTTCTCCAACTAATAAAGAAACATTATTAGTCCCAGAAATGTGCTCATAATTCAGGAAATATTTGGACTTTAGAGTCTGAAGAATTGGGTTGGTGTATGTCCCATCCTTGTTAGACAAGCTATGACAAGATTTGAAGTTTTTCAACTTTTTAATCTCAATCCTATGAATGAATCAACAAACACTGACCTAATTGGAAAGGAAGAGACTCATATTCTATAAAGATATGAATTTAATTTATCATTTTAATTATGCAATGAATAATGCTTTGTTTGACCCTACCAAAATTGAGCCATCAACAAATTAAACTCTCAAATGTTAATTAAAGTGACATCCATTATGAGGCAGCTGTTGTTGTAAGTTTGGATTGCTTTAATGTCGCTTTTTCCTTTTTTTTTTCTCATAACGGCGATACCTTCCAACAAAACAATTTCTGATATTTTCTTCAATTTTGTAATACCAAAATATCCCCATTTCAATGGAAGCAAAATGTTTTTCCAAGAGCTACCCTTATATGCATATCATAAGTAAAAAAGTTAATTAATTATATCTAATCAAGTAAAACTAAATATTTTGAAACAAAATTTAACTTAAAAAATAAAACTAGTGATTTGTCCTTAATTTTTAAGAATTTTTAGAAGTTCCTTCTTCGCTCGACTGGGAATTATTTGGATGTGTTTCGTGTAAACTAAACAAATTAAAATAAAAAAATTAAGAATTAAAACAAAACAAAATAGCATCTCTTAATTATTGCTTGCAAGTTGTAGTCAGCAGGGACCACCCTTTGTCCCTACTAGTATTCATTTCCAAATAGACCCATAAATTACCAACGGAGACAACAGTCTTAATTTACAAGTCACCATTTTTATTTTTATCAAATGGAGATATCAAATGGAGAAATTTTTAGTGAAAATTGAATTTATCGCTTTGAAAATAGACTAATCTTTTTCATTGGACAAAATTAATTCCTTGTTGCAAAAACTGAACTTTTTGATTTGTGATTTTTTTATACAAAAATAATAATAATAATAATAATAATAATGTTAAGATATTTATGTTGGAGATGCTGCAAACAAAAATAATACTAAACTATAATATATAAAAAGAAGTAAATTTTATTTTAAATTATAATATATAAAAAAATTATTTATTGAATCAGTTTTACAAAGATGAATTAGATATAAATTTACTTATTATATAATATTATAGTTATTAAAAGTCTATACTAGTTGAGATTTAATTATTAATAATCTATATTAATTAAAATTTAGATTTATCATATTATTTGTTATTGAACTTTATCTTGATTTTCATATTTGACTTCCTCAATGTTAATCATAATGTTTTTAATTTGAGAAAGTGTTTTTTGAAGATTCCTCATAAAATTAAAGATAATGTTAAATTACATTATATAAGTGGAGTTAAACATTATCTTATTAAATCGAATTTGAAAAATTGACTTAAACATAAATATAATTTATTTTTAAGAGTTTATCTTATGTTAAATTTGTTACGTTTATATTGTCATTCAGAAGTCTTTCTCAATTTTTTATCGATGTCTTTAACTTAGAACATATTAAAAAAAAAATTATTAATATCTTTAACGTAAAAGAATATATTGAAAATTTTATGCAAGTAGTAAGAACAGACCTCACTCTACTAAATTAAACTTAAAAACTCACTTCCCATTTTGATATCAAAATTGTTTCTTAATATTTCATTTTTATAAAAATAAAAATTAACAATAATTAGAGTTTGAAATAACCCGTGTATAAAGTCACGCTTAAGAAAATCCTCCTTGATTAATTCTTCACTTGAAAGATTTACCTCTAAGCATGTGATACTCTTTCAATCGTTGAATTATGAAGATTGGTGATTATTTGGGTTCTTTGGTTAGTGACTTGTTTTAAATTTTAAGCTTTTTCATAAGTTTCATGTGAGGAAATTTCTTTTGATAAATGAAGTTAACAAGGTTTCAACTTTACAGTATCGTATCAATTATACGAATCCCTGGCCTGTAACTAAAATTTAGTGACTTAAATATTTCAGAAAATTCTAACTGAAATTATTTTAATTTCAGATAACCTATTATATTGATAATTATGAAAATGCACTTTTTTATTTTGGTGGTTATTTGAAGAAAAGGTTTGTATGTCTAATGAGATCTTTTTTATTTCTGTTTTGTATATTTAAAACTCTAAAACCAAATTTTAATCATATACCTAATTTCTAAGTTCTTTATAGCTTATTACAAGTAAAACAAAAGAGATATAATAGTGACAACTATGCTAGTTCTAAGAAAATGTGGACAGTAGTTCAAACACATTAATTCTAACGGTATTACCATATTTGAAGCCAAAACATTAACTTTAAGAAGATAGTGTATCTTATTTTAGCCTCTTTAACCTGGATCAAAGATTTGAATGATACTTATACTAATAAATTTAATTATAATATTTTACACACTTATTATCATTGTTACCGATGTGAGAGATAAATTATTAGAAATAATGTTAAGGAATTAAAAATATTTTTGAGTGAAATAAAAAATTAAAGAGATTCTATCTATAAAGCTTAGTTTGGAGGCATGAATTGACAAAGATCTCTTAAAATTCCAGTTAATTTCCAGTTGTAATGTAATAGCCATGTTACAGCTACCAACACACAATTCATGCAATGTATCCATGCCTTTAATCATTCAAAAGCATGCTCCAGTGGTTTAAACAGGGAAAGGTGTTTATCATTAACCATGAATTTTTTTTTCTCTGTAAAATAATTAAATAATAATAAGTTTAGTTTTATTTTTCATGAACATGTATATCAATATCATAACGTTTATCGGACTAATTTTATTTGATAAAAAAAAAAAAGTGAGTCTGATTGACAACTCCTTTTTTAAGGATTAAAGTCGAAAAATAATCAAATGATTAGGTTGACGACTTTTGTCTACCTCCTTAGTTACAATAAATTTAACTAAAACTATTAATTACAGTAAATATTTAATATTTTGAATTGCAAATTAATAAAATATTAACTAAAGCCGACTATAACTGCTGAATAAGGCTTAATCTCGAATTAAATATTCTAAAATATTGAGAAATTGTCATTCCGAGATTAAAAATCTAAGTGAGTAATCAAACATGTGGCTTATATATTACTAAAATAAAGTTAAATTAGGTCATTATAAATAGAAAAAAGTATATATATATATATATATATATATATATATATATATATATATATATATATATATATATATTATGTTAGGAGAATTATAAGGGAATGACACTACTTTCAACCTAAAACCTTAGGCATTAACTTTCTCATTCATACTCAATGTGGGACTTAGACTCACATCGACTCTGATACTACTTATTGGGAGAATCTGAGGGAAAATACCAGGGAGATCTCAGACAACGAGACATGAGCCAACATATAAGGGAATGACACTATCTTCAACCCAAAACCTTAAGGCATTAAGTTTGCGGGTCTTCTTTCTTATATATTTCTCAACTTTCTCATTCCTACCTAATGTGAAACTTAGACTCATACTTGAATACCTAACAATATATAAATATATATAAATATATATATATATATATATATATATATATATATATATATATATATATATATATATATATATATATATATATATTGTCTTTATATATAACTAAGAGATTTTACATTGTAATTCGTATATATACTCAAATGCTATTCATTTTAATCTGCCTTTAGATAGTAGGAACTAAAGATGTAAAAATTTGGTAAAAGGATAAAAATAAGGTTTGTATATGAGGACTAAAATTGATACTTTTAAAAACAAAAGTAAAATTTTTACACTTGTAAAAATTAAATAATTAATTAAAACTTATATATAAGAATTAATTTTATGCTAAAATTATATCAATTAAATTGTTAATTACATGATATATATACACGTCTAAACAAAATTCAAAGGTTTATTATATAGCTCACGTGTCTCCTTTCTATAACTTTACCATGATTAAATCCTAACTATTTTTCTTAAAATGTCTCCTTCTTTAACCATTCCTTAAAGCACAAGTAGCCAAAAACTGAGTGAGGAATAAGGATAGTAAAAATATATGTACTAGCAGATATCTTCAAGAAAAAAAAAAAAAAAAAAAATACACACACACAACTAGCATATATATGGGTTTACCAAATTAATACCTGTACAATTATGTTTTTTTTTTTCCTTCTTTCTTGCATGTTAAACGTATAAAATTTCATGTGACTCACCCATAAAATTACATAATTATTTTTATATAAAGGCAAAAATTATTGGAATTTATATATCTTAATACGATATTTTCAATGAACTTATTTTATTTATTAGACTCTTCAAAATTAAAGGTGGAAAAAATTAAAAATAATTAAAGTGAAGTTGTTGAAAAGAAAAATATCAGTTAAAAATTATAATTTTATATTTTATTTTGATGCAATTTATTTTTTTACCGCATTTGCCTATATTTAAAATATTCTAATTTGTATGTAGGTTCGTGCTTTAGGTTTATGTTTACTTTTCGATAAAATTGAAATTTTTTTTGAAATATTTATAGATATATATGAGTATTCGCGAGCTTTTGTTTTGGTAAATCTACACTCATTGTCTTCTCCAATGGCAACTACTTCAAACTTTTCTAAACAGTTGTATAATATCCATTCTATATTGTTCACCGTAGATCCAGTTGTTTTGTAATTTATATATATATATATATATATATATATATATATATATATATATATATATATATATATATATATGATACACTTACATGTATCTTAAAGGTATAAATTTTACATGTTTATTCGTTTGAATTAACGGAAGTGGGTTCAATTCTCCTTATATGCCACTAAACCAATCTCATGTGGTAAACAAATCTTCAAATGGATTTTCTAATAAAGATTGGTTAAATAACTGCAATGGGATAAAGCTATTTACGGTTCTGTGTTAATAGTGTCAAAATATCATTAAATAATATTGAAATTGTCTTTTCATTAGACCACTTTTAAATCAAAAAGGGAAACTTTCAAACAAATACAACTTGTCTTTCAATTTTTTGTTAACGGAAAACAATGTGACACGTTACTAAGTATTTTTTGTGTTCCTACAAGATTTTGGGATTATCGAAACATTTGATAGACAAGAATTTTTCTACAAATTATTTTTGCACAGGCAAAATGCAGAAGCCACAGAACTTAAAGTTTGATTGATCGATGGTATTGCTGCAAGTTGACGCACTCAGATTGGAGATACCAAATGCAAAGATCATATCAGTCGGTGGATATGGAAACCATTGTTGGTTAAATAATTCATTCATTCATAATTCTCTCATATCTTCAAATCACACCACTTTCTGTCATAAATCTCCCTATCCAACCCCATAACATAACCTATAATATATATATATATATACATATTTGAGTAACTATATTTAATAGTTTGATTTTAACGATATGAGGATGAAGAGAGTCAACCCTGCATTTTAAAAATGAATCTATTAGTTAGGATTGTGAAATTTAAAAATATACGTATAAATTATTAAGCCTTATTAAATGTTAAATGTTCATAGTCTTTTTAAACAGTAATGTTATATATTATTAATAAATTTAAACGTTTTAAATATATAATTTTCATATTTTATAATGAAAAAGGATGTTCTATTTTGGTCCATACGAGGTGGAGAAATTTGTTTTTTGAACAAATGTTACGTATGAAGGTTGTGGCCCATACAACGACCTGCGTTGGAATAGAAATTTTCAACAACAGGCACACAATTGCATGCGCCATCACCTCAGAAGTGACAAATAATCTTCAAGAATGAGCAGACACTGTTCATAATATATATATATATATATATATATATATATATATATATATATATATATATATATATATATAATTCGCGGCAAGTTATGAGCCAAGTTACTATAACTTGAAAGCATGTCATGATCATCCATTAAACTAAAAAGACTTATCTTCTTAAATAAGTTTAATTTAAATAAGATTTAAGAATGAAATATAAGATGATTTTATATAAACAAAAAGTAACTCTTGGACAAATATTTTTGTTCTGTAAAAGATTATTTTTAAACAGTACACTGTTTTCGTTTTCATTCATTCATTTCAAAGGAAAAGAGTCTCACTTTCATTACCTTATCTCTTTTATGATTGAAATAAATTAAGACATGAATTGTATTCCAACACTTCCCAAATAATTTAGAGTGGTCCCACAACACATGTGGCAATCATGTGAAGCTTGTGGTGAACAAAAAAATAGGTGAAGTAATTAAGCTACTTCACCTTATCACAATTGCATGCACCCATTAGAATTGAAGTATTGTAATAATTTTGAAATGAGTGTAAAATCATTTATTTTTTTACAGTATATCGTTAAAATTTAGTTCACAAAATTGATTTAAGTTTAAGATTTATTATTAATAAATGTTTAAACTACTCATAAATGTTTAGTATAAATTAGAGATTTTATTAAAAAAATTTAGAAAAAAAGTATGAGGAGTTTTAAACATAATAAAATCTTAGTTAAACAATCTAAGACGTCATCTTTAATCTAAAATACAAACATTAGGTATTTTTTCTTATATATTATTTAATTTTTTTATTTAATATAAGATTTAAACTTATATTTAAATATATTTTTCATTTCAAGTGAAATTTTTTTCATATTAATACATTCCTCTTTCAGCAAAAATATTTTTAAATATAAATACCTCACAAATGACACTCACTTATATCACTAATCACACCATTAATTTGGAATCTCTGTAGAAAAAATTGATACAAAATTAAACAATATTAATCTGAATCGAATACTATTACTAATCATGAACCTTAATATTATTTTATAGAAAAATGGATGAAAAAAATATTGAAAAGATCTGGTAATCATGAACCACATTGATACAAAAATTGACACCAACTAATGTTTGTTCCAAATAAAATGATCCAAGTGTTAGATGAAACGATAATTGAGGAAAAAAATGAGAGAGCACTGAACATTGATATAATGACTCACTCCCACCCACTGATTCATTGAACCATTAATGTAATGTGCATGTATTTATTTCCAGCAAAGTGGGAGTAGCAATAACAAAGACAGGCGCTACAAAACACAGTTAATGTCAAGCAGCTTGCATGCAGCTATTCACTGTACCTTTTTTCTTTTCTTTTTCATGCCATGCACAGCTATTTATTATGTTTATGTAGGTCACTGTACTTTAGGAATTTTTTTCCATCTCACTGGAACCAAATTAAAAGTTTAGAAGAATTTGATTTTACTTTATTGGGATAATAGGAATGTTTTCAAACAAGATATCGGTCATCTTCTTCTTATACGTATCTTCTTTTTCTTTTTCTTTTTGTCTTTTTAATCTTCTTTTTCTTCAAATTTAAAAAAATATATATATATTTTGATGAATCCCTAAATTTACATCATTGTCTTCTTTTTCTCCCTTCCTTGTTCTTTTTCCTTTTATTCTCGGTGTTCCTTTTTCCTCCTCACTGTTTTCTTTTTCGTTGATTCTCCGTTATCATCTCCTTTCACTTTTCTTTTTCTTCCTCATTTTCCTCTATTTTATGATAGGATATGATGAGTGGTGATTTTATTTATTAAGTGTGATGTTGTGAATATTTTACTTAAAAGATTATACAAAATTCAAAACATTTTACTTAGAAATAATATGTAAATGAAATTTATTTATATGATACAGGTGGGTAGGATACATGAAATTAAAATTTAATGTTTTGCGAAGTTTTTCCATATTCAATCGTTGCAAATTATAGGTTTCAATCCTTGTAAATAGCAAATTCAACAACTCTGTTAATTAAATTTAGTTTTTATATGAACTCATCAAAATGAAATTAAGTCTTTTTTTTAAGTTCTTCGTTAATATTGAATTCAATCTTTAGAAACTTTAGTCATTTCACCACCCAGCTGTGTCAACTTTTCAACCACACCAGTTTGATAAACTAATACTCTAATAATGTAAAAGCCTATTAGATAAGTAAATTAAATGCTAACACAATGATTTGTTTGAAACATTCACATTACTCTAATAAGAAAAAACATATTTTAAACTTCCAATTTGGTTTCTAGTGAGATGGTGCTTATTCGAATATGAGTTGTTGTTTGACATGACAATTAAGCAAAATTAACAATATTAATTAATCTTTACAATGTGATAGACATATTTTACTTGTATAAGAATTAATTTTGAAGTTTAATGTTCTGAAGGACTGCACAAAAAATACTGTGTATTTGAAACATTTGAAAGAATATTCAATCTTATTTACAATAGTAAAACCATTGAGTATGTAATTACTCCAGTTTCCAAAATGAAGGCAATTTTGGCTTTTGTAAAAATGTTCCAAAATTTATCCGTGTTCTCACATTATAATACAATGGAGTATTGATAATTTTTTTTTTCTTCCCAATATGTTATCAAATTAATTATCTTCTATTTCTTATTCAAAATAATGCATTTATGGAAATATGGAGTAGTGAGAATATTTCAGCATAATTATTTAAAAGGTAGTATATTACTGTTATTCTTAATGTGTGCGTTAGCAATGATCTACCTGTCATTCTGAAATTGAGGGAGTAGATAAGTACAACTGAATTCAAATTACTTGAATATAACCTTTTGATTTCTTTATTATTATTGAACTTGTCCTTAAATATTTTTATTAATTTAGCATTTAGCATTCCTTCATGCTAAAAATCAACATAATTTCGTAACAGATTAATTTTATATTTACCAAGACAACTTAACCTATCAGATAATTATAATAGTAAACTTATTTGTCAAAAAATGTATATAATAATCGATTTAAGATGCCATGCACTCCTAAAAATTGATATTATATAATGGTATGTGCGTGTACCAACTTTGAATTTAACTTTTTAAATAGTTAAGTTTAATTACAATTTTAAATTTATTTAACTAAAATCAGATGATATTTTTTGGGTACATGAAACGGAGGAATTTATGCCAACGTATACAATAATTCGAACAAAAGCAATTTACAATTAAGAAAGTTAATCTATGGTTCTAAATCTCTCTTATTATATAATCTAATTCTAATCTTTGGTCTTGTTGGTTCAAATCAATACAGTTTGACCATGAAGTTCAAAAGATTGAGACGTATCAAACTTTAGCAAAGATTATGGTGCACACGAGGTATGAGTCAAATCTTTGCCTACCATTTGTCTATCACCATTGCTTAAAAATGCATGATAACCCATATTAACCCATGCTTCTTTTTCTACTCTGCAGGTGGGATTGTCTCCTAAGAGGTTGGTTGGTCTAATCATCCCTTAGGTTTAGTCCACAAATGTTTTTCCTCACTTCTTATTTTTAGCTTCTAGATTAATCAATTCATATATGGGACCTATTTTATACACATATTAACTTAACGATTTCTAAAAAGATTTTTCTTATTTTATTTTGTTATATATTTATTTTTTTCTCAATTTGTTAGATTAAACTTGGATTGAGATTCAGTCTATTTAGACTAGTATAACTTGTAATAAATCTGTCTAAATATTTGGTTTTATTAAAAATCGAATTTATCATGATAATTTTGATATCAATTGTTAGATCAAATATTTATTACTTGACCTAAAAATATAATTAATAGTTAGGACAAAACTTCTTTTACTTAAAAACATAATATTTTACCTATCAAAAATCCATTCTAACTCCTATTATTAAATAATTAATATTTCCAACACACTTAGTCTTCAACAATAAAAATTATAAAATATATATTAGTCATGTCAAATTATTATTAAAACTAAGGCTATCATACAATTAATTTTGATACGTTTTATTTGCGAAAATATATATGGTTTAAAGATGTGATTGAAATGAAATGTTTATCTTAAGTTTAAGCACTGATTTCTCATAAACCCTAATCCTCAAATTGAAGATATTACCATTGTATACTTTTCTCCAAAGACAATGTCATATCACTAACTCTCCTATGTAACTCTTGCTCAATCTCAAAAGCCACCGTTGTGTTAGCAATTGAACTTTTGCATCATTTACAAAAACAATGTTATTCTCTTCTATTATTTTCTTTCTATAATATAATGGCTTAGAGAAAATCTATCCATGGAAGATAATTTTATTGATAGTTTCTGTTCGTGGTCAAAATACAACGAAAATGTGAATTCTCTATACACATAAAAACTTATTTCCGCAGTGTAGTTGATTATATTGTATTATATATATATATATATATATATATATATATATATATATAAATTTTTTTTTTAAATTACCTTTAATCAGTAATCAAATTAATCATGATACAATTTTTTTACTGTAACCAAACTATTATGCACAAAACACGTTAGTCATTTTAGAAGTAATCGAAATAATTATATTTTAAATTATAATTAAATTGATTATAATATATACTATCTTTTTATGATAATAGTCGCGTCAAATTGTTGTAAACTCTAAGCAAAAAGCAGTTCAGAAAAATATCTGAATTGAATTCTTATACTGATCAACAAGATTGATGGCTTATATAAGCCT
>Ga0209700_103244_pt1 | contig 31509 bp, 15 predicted proteins | sample SiratroredBW_FD_187528 | JGI IMG/M metagenome (GOLD analysis project Ga0209700, IMG submission 187528) | Root nodule microbial communities of legume samples collected from California, USA - Siratro red BW (SPAdes) (version 2) | ecosystem: Host-associated > Plants > Roots > Nodule | place: USA...
CATTTGTGCTTATGTCAATATTATTATTGATATCAACAATTTCTTCTAGTTGCCTAGAGTTTTGGTTAGTTCTTCTAAGTAACCTATCTAGGAAACTTGGGTTTTGATTTATTGTTTCTGAACGCTGAGTGTGTCCAGAAACTGTTTGTGAAGTTTCTGTGAAAGGAATTGTAGTGGTAGGTGTTCTACTCATGATTTCTTTGGTCTAGGTTTGGCCAAGATAAAGTTGGTATTTGAGATATTGGAACTAGATGGTCCCAATTTTAGTTTGTTAAGTTGTATAGAAATTTTTTCTAAGTTGTTGTCAGTTATTAGTTTAGCTAACAAACTTTCAAGTCTTTCGTTTGTTTCTTTTAATTTATTTATATCAATGATTAGATTATCAATGATCTTATAAGGTTCTTCTACTTTTTCCTTTAGGTTTTTTATTTCCTTAAGGATAAGATTTTGCGTTTGAGAAATTGAAGAGAGATGTTCGCACAACTCTTCTTGAGAATTTATGGACAAAACTGTCTTTTTAGTTCCCAGTTTTTGCTTCTAGCTCTGATACCAAGAGGGTATCAGTATCAGAGTGGATTATTTATAAGGTTTTACCCTTTTGGCGAGTTGAGATGAACCTCCAAGGCTTTGAATGCCCAGAGTCCAGTCAAGACTATGACTTCCACCGCCGATAGGGTTTTACCAATTATATATTGATATAAAATTCAGTAAAGGTGGCAGAGCCTCCTAGTTAGAATTTTATATAAAATATAAAATTATAAGCTCCAATAAAGGTGGCAGAGCCTCCCAGTTAGGAATTTATAATTTTACAAAATTTTTGTAAATTTATACAGAATATGAAAAGATATAAATTTAAACAAAATATAAGCAGATCAAAATAAAACAAGCGGAAAAGGAAGATAAGCAAAATGAACTGGAAACATGTCTTAATAGAATACACAGTAAGTTATTTTATATAGTATAGTTTAGAATATAATAACTAGAAGATTTTATGTTAACTTTGAAATCAAAAGATTTTCAGAACTTTCGTCTTCTGGATATTAAGAAGACCTCTTTCAGGACTTACGACTGCCCACCACTTGGGTCTTACTTTGGCCTGTTCTGGTCAATTCACCTGCCTCAACGAAAATTTTATTTCTTTTGATCTCAATCTTAACATAAAACCATCAAGTTTAAATCATATTCGCATATACTATATAAAACAACTAAGACATCTATTAAGACATGAGTACGAAATTAGCCAGACATATTAAAAACTTACAATATGTTCTTCAGAATAAGAGAAAGGAGAGAAATCTTGCAAGGGGAGTAGAGAGAAGGCAGAGTTTCTTACACTAGAATTTGTGTAACCACGAGATACAATATTTTGTGGGACTAGATCATATAGCCTGTAATACCTGTAATAGGTATCCACGTAAAGACAAAAGAGCTATTGCTCTTTATGATACCAGCATGTTCTGGTCAATTCTAATTTTTACTTTTCTAAAAACATTAGAGTTTAACTTTTTAAAACTCTAAAATTAATATTTGGAATTTAACATTTATAATAAGGTACATAAATAATATATATTTAGAGATCTATAAAACCTAGAAATATCACATATTATTTAGTGCCCTCTTTTAACAGTTTTACCTTATGCCAAAATATTTCCATGCATTTTGCATTACAGTTATTTCGGTCATTTTTCTTATTTATCTAATTCTGTTATTTATTGTAATCATGGTACAAAATAACCTACATATTTATATTATTTTGTTCACTAATCACAGCCATTGGACTATTCTATTTAAATTACACATAGAATCACTATAAGACATTTACACACATATAAGGAAAACTCATGAACTCAGATTTTATTTATTTATTTGATAAAGCAGTAGAAATACATAAGTTTAACGAAGGAAAAGAGAGAGAAAAGAAGAATATTTGAAAAACTCAAGTTCACAGCAATTTCCCTCAACTCATGTGATCCTCAATTTTCAGACTATAATGCCGTCGTTCAACACCGCAGGCAATCGTAAAGCCAAACTGCGTTTCAAGTCAGGGGAAACAGCATGTTCTCCGATCATGGTCTCCAACACTGCAGCTGAAACAGCCTTGTTCTCTATAACTGCAGCCTCTTCTCCTGGGATGGTTGCATCTTCAGAGAAACTAAGCTGTGGATTCATAAAACAAAACAGATACATAGGAGCTATGAGTGAAGTTTAACAAAAACATTATTCATTACTAAATTAGCCAGGGTAAGAAATGCAATTGAATTCATATACTGACCCCCAAGATTCCATCAGGTGATTGCCTGTAGAAAACAGAGGCACCAGGTGGAAAATTCACAGTCTTGAAGGCTTCTGCAAACTGGTCAATGGCTGCAGCTTCAGCCTCACCATATGTCCCTACAGACTTCAAGTGTGCCACGCAGTTTTCCATCACCTTCCTTGAGTATTCTGGCCCACTCAATGGCAGAATCTTCGACCCTCTTATCAGCTTTTCAAAGGGTCCTACAAAGTGATCATATTTTACTCACATGATTTCACTGAATGGATCCATGTATGTATATAAATAGTATTATAACAATAGTAACAAGCATGATTTGGTTGACTTTTGTTTTGTCCATAATTTCTCATAACTTTACTTTTAAAAGATTAATTAAAATATCATCAATTATTATCTCTTTCAATACTGTTCTTATCTGTATTCAATTATATGCGATAAATGATCAAGAGGAAGGTAATTTTATGTTTATCATAGTTTTCAGAACATTAATTAATCTAAGTAAACTATACAATAAAATTGACATTAAATATTGCAGAAAAATTCCAAAACAGAAAAAAATGGAGAGAGTTTGGTCTTAACCTGAAATGATGTCTCTGTAGAAGTCGAGAGTGTTGTTCAACTCTTCTGAAGGCTTACCCTTCCACTTAGTGGCGAGTGATGCCACCGCTTTATCCTCCAAGTATACTCCGATGGCTGTGAACTTTATGAATTTTCCCTCAATCGTCAATCCTCTCTCCCCTGCATCACAATTATCTAGGTCAATTCAAATTCATAGATTCATATATACATATAACTGGAGGAAGTGATAGAACCTGCGCCGCCGAGGAAATAGGTTTTGGCGGTGGCTGGAGAAGTAACCACCGCAGGGAAGTGGAGGAATTCCACCTGGACGTCGGTGATCGTTGGTGCTGAAGCCATTTTCAAACTCTCTGCTCTATCACTAACATGACAGTGCAAGAACGCAACCAACTTATATAGGGAAGAACTCTTATGTCTCCTAAAGCATTTTTAGAAAAAAAAAAAAAAAATCTATTATATACTATTCCATGTTCATTTATATCCAATATTTTCAAATAATATATTAACAATTTTAATTAAAATGCTCTTTATACTAATAAACTTAAAATATAATTTACTAACATACTTCGACCAAATTACACGCTGAACTTCGTTAGAGTGAAAGTATAAATTTGGAGGGTACTATTTAATGAACAATTTAATTATTAATTAAATGAATATTTTTATTTAATCATTTCAATAAAATTCACTAATATGTGTGTGTGTAAAAGTCATCACATTAGGTTTGAAACAATTGTGGAAATGTTTTTAGTCAATTATTTGACCAATTTCCTTTAGACTTTTATATTTTTTTTAATTTTTATGTGAAGTATTTGAAAAGATAATTTATTGATTATTAAATTTAATTAATTCCTTTGATACTACTTTTTGTATTTAATCTATATATTTGAATTGTGTTTATCATTTTAAAAGTTCACTTGGGTAAGTCGTATTTGTTTAGTGAACGTGCCACTTAATTATTGTGTAGCACACACAATTCAATTATAAATTTTATGTTAAAAAATAATTATAATACACTCACTCATGGTTATCTTCTTCTTTATCACCTACCCACCTAACTAGCACACTTAAAAAAATAATAATAGCAGAATAAAATAAATGAAGATGTCAAAGTTGACTAGTTCTTGAATGAGTGTGTTGGGTCATTTGATTATTGTTAGAAGAGAATAATCCAGGCATATGCTTAGTTTACCTCACCTAACTCACCAAAAACCAAAAGTGTGGTCTTAATTAAATATTAAAAGTTATTTTAATTAAATACAAATACATTAAGAAATCATAAACAAAAATTCTTATGTATCACGATCACGAAATTAATTCCTTAACCAGTAATTTTAAGAGACTGACTAGTATTCATCAAAACAAAAACCCTTAATAAAAAAAGAAACACCCTTAACCAAACCAATCAGGCTTACAGCACATTGTGTAATAATTATTCGTCACTTTCTCCTTTGGATATGTTTAGAAGAGAAGACATATAGAAAAGAATTAATTTTAAGTCGGATAGAAATATTAAAAAAAATTAAAAGATGGCTTCCAATATAAAAATTCAAACTTTTATTTGTTATTGCATTTATTTTTTATTTTTTTTATCATTATACATGTTTGATTGTATGTATCTAGAGAAAAAAGTTCATGGAATTATATTGTGAGACTTAATTTTAGATTAATGATTTGAAAAATTAGTCTTTTTTTAGTGTTAAACATATCCGATCATGTTATTAAAAATTAAATTTAACTAATGACGAGACTCAACGCGAAGTAACTTGTACAGGTCATATTTTAACTTTATTTGTATTTCTAAATTTAAAGGTATAACTATATTAAATATTAAAAATAAGAGTTTGTCATTAATAATGATTTGATTTAATTTAATAAATATTGTATTCCTGACTAGGAAACGTTTTAAATTTACGCTAAACAAATAAAAAAAATATTTTATTAAGAGAAAAAAAAATCTAACATGTATTACTAATAATGTTAGGAGGACTGCTTCTTCTTTCAACTCCATGTCATCTTTCTACATCTTCATAATTTTAAAAATTTCAACAATAAACACTAGTAAATTACTTAATTGTTTTTGCTATTACAAGATAGGGTTTTCAAGAGAAGAGGTGCAATGCAGTTTTGAACAGCGATGAAAGGTGTAGCAATCATAGTAGTGAGAGATTCTAAGGTGTTGGAGTAACAGGTTGAAAGCATTTTGGACTGTCATCAGTCGGAGTGCGTGGCTAAAAAACAAGCAGCTTCGTCATCAGAAGTTATTCGATTTTTATGTTTTCAACATATTGTAGAAACTATAAGTAATTTAAAATTCATAGGAGCTTACGGTTTGTACAACCCGTAAGTACATAGGTATATAAGAGAACTCTACTGATTGTACAAATCATAAACTGTGATGTTTTACGGTAGGAACCGTAGTAGAACGTTCCTGGTTTACAGTTTGTGCAATTCGTAAGCAGTTGAAAAAATTCAAATGCTTATGGTTTGTACAAATCGTATTGTTCAGTTTCTTCTACATGGACAGTAATGTGCAGGTTTCTCTTAAATGAAATTTTATGTTTGTTTTGATTTCTTTATGTGATTATTTTAAATGATTTATTTAGTCTAATATAAAAGGATAAATTTGAATGAAATTTTTTGAAGTAGATAAAATATTGATATGAAATAAGCACATGAAAGTATTGTTATGATTAAGGAATATGAATATGATTTATATTTTTCAAACAAATGAGATAAATAAATTTCTTTAAATTGAATGTTTTTATTAGATAAATTGGGATATTGACTTTGAAATTTTGTTATATTTAGATATTTCATACTAGAGATAGTTTACTTGACTTGAAATAGATGTAGAAAATTGCTTTGAGACACGACAATATAATCTTCGTAACTTCAAAATTTTAAATGATATTTTTTTATTAAAAAAAAACATGAAAGTGATTTGTATACTCTTTAACAAAATATTATCTTCCTCCCAAGTGCATCAAATATTAAATTAACAAAGAGCTTCGCAGTAAATAATGACAAATAACCATTTACAACAAAACATTATGTGATCTTTAACATCGTAATACTCAAATAAAAGTTATGTTTATTTTAAATAAGATGTTTCGTAATTATATAAAACCTAGAAAATCATACATTCCTGTTTCGTAATTATATAAAAACATGAAAATCATATACATTCACGTGTTGATCCTCTCGAGATATCATTCTTCATTTCTTAAACAAGAAAAATATAACACACAAAGTTTAAACAAAATTATATTACAATATATATTCATTTTAAGTTGTTCACAAACCTCCCAAGAGTAGTTTTTTCTTCAATTTTTTTACTACACTCGTAAGCACAAATTCAAGTTTATAAAATAAAAACATTAAGTAAGCATCATGAAGTGAATACACATTAATCGTATTAACCTAAAAACTTGAATTCTTAATTACTACTCTACTAAACACACCATCACCTAGTTCATATCTAACTAATTAGCTATACATCCCATCACATAGTATATGATATAGGCATCAATATCAACGACAAAAATGAATAAGAGATTAAAATCAGACAAAATTTTATAGAAAAACTAAAAGTCAAAATTTAAAATTTAGAAAGATAAAAAACATAATTAATTGTAACATATTTATGCTTTTAAATTTAATATTTAATTTTATTTAAACATAAAACACCATCATTCCCATCACAAATTAATTTAACGTAAATGCAAATATTTTAACCGAAGTAAGAATATTTGATTTTAAAATTACAAAAACAATGTTACGTTGATTTTACATCTTTAGAAAGCTATCCATAACGTCTTATTATTATTATTTAAAAAAAAAAAAATTGGAAATCGAAACGTCGTCGTCGAACCCCGAAATCTTCCCTCTGGAAATTCGAGACGAAGCAAACAACAGAGTCAGACAGAGAAATGGTCGGTGTTCATTGTGATATTCCCTAACGTTGTTCTTCATCTTCTCGTTCTCGCTCCCAATATTCAAAACCCTAAATAAATTTGTTACCTCGCTCTTCCATCCCCGAATTCCGACTCGGAGTGGCTGAGAGCAATCATGTCGTGGCTGAGATCTGCGGTGAACAAAGCCGTTGAAGTCGGCAACAAGAACAACCTCACTCGCACCGTCAAAAACTACGCCGACACCGTCGTGCAACAAGCCGGCCAAGCCGTCGCCGAGGGCGCCAAAATCCTTCAGGATCGCATTGTAAATAAATTCCCCATTCTCAGTTCCTCTTTTATCTTCCCTCGTTTTAATTAATGCATCAGTGTGTATGTTAGTCACTAAACCGAGACCAATCAATAACCATCATCTTTGTGTGCGCAGTTATGTTACCATTATTAGGGCTTGTAAACATTTTGATAGGAGAATATTAATTTCGTGTTGTGTTCTATTATTCACACCGTGCAGGGTGCTAGGAATTACAGAAGTGTTGCACAGACCATTAAGAGGTTGGAAGACGCTGCTATCTCTTACAGGGGACCTGAGAGAGTGCAGTTGCTTAGAAGATGGGTGCTTGTGCTTCAAGAGATTCAGAAGCTGTCTGAAGCCTCCTTGGCTGAAGGTAAAGAGAGGACTCTCGAGCAGCACCTTGCAGTTGAAGAAGCCAAGGAGAACCCAAGGAGACCATCTCTGGTTTGAATTCGAAACCTTCCCTTTTCATATGCACCGTAGTATGCTATGACCGGTTTTATACTTTGCAGAAATTTGGCTACACCTTTGATGACTATGCTGTCTCTGAAATTAGAGAAATGCTGGCAACACTGTCTTTAAGACACTTTTTCTTTTACACTGTCTATTATTCAAAATTTTGTAGGTTTCCCTCAGACGTAATAATTTCAACTCGTGATTTTGTAGTTTTACGTATAATTTAAACAATAGTAAAAATTTTGTTAATAGGAGTGTGATGTCACTGCTCGCAATCCTCCTGATTTATGGCGTATTGATGCCATTCCCTAGCTAAGTCTAGTGCTGTTTGTTTTCCCACTGCAATGTCTTGTCCTATTTTGGATGATAATAAAATTCCTGGGTTGTTGGCTTCTGTCTTTTTCTCCCTACTAGATTACAGGAGGAGATTTTCCCTGATAGTAGGTAGTTGATGCCCAAGTTTTTATGTTGCTAACGTATTCCTCAAAATAGTGAACATAATGGCATCCTTTTACCTTAACTGTTTGTGTTTGTTATTCTACTGTTTCTTTTCAGGTTCTTTACCATGATTCTGAAACTGGGGGTGAACCGTTAAATTTTCGTGATGTTTTCCTTCAAAGTCAGGCATTGGAGGGTATAACATTATCCATGGTATGTCTAAAATGTTGGTTATCATGTATAAATATCCTGAACTTCCCATGGTATATTGGTACGTATCCTTATAACATAGATATCTATGGTTTGTTCTGTAAAGCGTAAAACTTCAGTGTTTTAAATTGTCTTAGCAAAATGGGGTGCAAAAAGAGAAGCTAGTTTCTATTGTACTTTTGAAGTGAGACATCACATTAACTTGGTGAAAGCCCGAGATGTAAGCTTGAATTCACTGTCCCAGACTGTAAAGGATGTATACATATGCAGTACAAGTACCGTGCTTTCTTTTTCCCTTTTTGATTGTGGGTGCATTAATATTTACTATTCAAAATGTGCACCCAATACGTCTAAAAAAATAATTTGATGTTAAACTTAATATAATTTGCTTTACTTCAACAAAAGTTAATAATTTTTTGTGAATACTTTTTACAATGCTGGTTTTTGCATAATTCAACCTTAAAATCGTCTTGGAAGGTGAGAGTTGTCCCTATTTATATATTAAGGTTCAATATTTAGTCCATGTGAGACTTGGTTTTTCCCAATAATATTCTGTGAATTATATTTTGATATAGTTGAACATACCTTCTTGTCCCTAGTTTCTCTTCGGTGTATGTAGCTTTATGTTTTACCATTTTCATTATATCGGTAAAAGAATATCATTCTGGATAAGTCAATTTGTTTTTTTCGCTGATAATGGAGGTTAACCGCAGGGTTAACTCTTTTCTATTCCTCAGATTATTCACGCTCCTGATGAGGAAGAGGTTTCCCTTCTCCTGGAGATGTTTGGGTGAGTTTATTGCTTTTATATATATAGATATTTGGATCCCTCATTGTGATTTGCCATTGGCAACTTGAGAGTCACATTTTCTTGCCATGACTTATCTTAGATCTTATGTTTATGAATGACATCTGGATCTAGCTGATCTGGGATATAAAATCCTTTGGTGCAATTTTCGTGTGGTTTTAATGGTCAATGTATTGTTATTGTGAAAAGAATGTCTTTGGCGCCTAAAATTTTAATTTCATCTGTGTCTTTGTGAGAAATTTCTGATATTGTAGTTCTGCCTAAGAGACATCTAATCTTACTTTCCTCATCCTTATCTATATAGACTCTGTCTTACTGGAGGAAAAGAAGTTCATAATGCTATAGTGAGCAGCCTGCAAGATTTAGCAACAGTTTTTTCAAGCTATGAAGATGAAGTACTGGTAAGGATGACTTTTATTTCCCTTGTGGACAGAGGTATTGCTCAGTAGTAAATGCTTCCTCTGTTTTCTCCTCTCTTATATTAATTGTATTTTTGGTGTTTAGTTGGGACTTCACAAATCAATGGTAAGGCCACTAGTTTTTAGTTGTGACTTCACAAAGTCTTTGAAGGTGGTTTGATGTGTAGACCATTTGATAATCAGTATAAGAATTTGCATTGAACTTTAAATTTTGAGAATGCACGTTTTTAATTCCTGGAGTAGCATTTTCCTTAACTAAGTTTCGATTTTTGGTTTTAAACGTTTGAAATTCTGAAATGAGGAAGCTAACTTTATTTTCTACAACAGACTAATAAATTAAAATAAAATAAATTATCTGGAAGCATTTTACCTAAAATAATGTATTAGTGATGTTATTGTTAGTAGTACTAAATTACTTTTAAGAACCAATTTGGGAAGTTGTCCTTTCTCCCAAACATGGTTATCCTTGTTAAAAAGCTGAATTTATCTTCATGTAAATAGGGAAATATGTAAATATTTCATTGCTGAAAGTTAGATATTTCATCCATTATTTGTTTCCTTACTAGTATCATTATTGGTTATAAATAAAGCGCTGTATGGTATCATCACACATTTTCATCAAGCCTAATAATCCTGTTTCAGATCTTTGATTGCATTATCATTCTTATGGTCAATTATTATTTTTTCTTCCTAATATATCAATTTTAAACCTTGACTTAATCTCACAGTTAATATTATATTATATTTTATTGTAACTTTTTAAAGTGGAGAAAATGGGATTAAAATAATAATTTTATAACTTCAATTATGGATTTTTAATATATCATAATTTAATGTAGAGAGCATAACAATCAACGTCTAATGTCATAATTTAAAATGTGACCTGATTGTAAGTGTTAAATGAAAGTAATTAAAATGAAATGTAGTCCTCTGTAGACAACTCAGTAGATAGAGTTGAGACATTAAACTTCGAAATTCGCCTTGCCTCCCTTTTCCTTCCGTTTATGTCGATCATCTCTCAGTGGGCCTCCAATGTCTTCTCTTAAACTTGTTCTTTATGCATTCAATAAGATTGTTATATGTTTACCTTGTTCATTAGGTGAAGCGAGAGGAATTGCTTCAATTTGCACAAGGTGCCATCACTGGGTTGAAAATTAATTCTGAAGTTGCAAGGTGAGTGTGAAGACATGGGTTTCCATTGTCATTTTCTTTGTACCTCTCTGATAGACACCTAAGTCTTGAGATTGGATCTTAAGTTAAAATATCAAATGACGTCTGGCAATTCATGTAGCTACCTCATCTAGTAGGATAGTTGTATAAATTGTGTTGTAATGTGTTTATGAATTTGGTTATTAGCCTTTTTTTTCTCTCAGTGATTAATATTTGTTTTTTCTAAGTTATGATCCTATTTAATTGATAAAATAATTTATATGACGACTTTCTTATAAGGAAAATGTTGCTCAAGGGAACATCATGATCTGAATGCTTTGTAGCTCTGATCTTATATAATGACTGTATAATTTATAGGTGGGATTTCAACAGTAGTAACTTTGGGCGGAAAATGTCTTTTCCTATTGCAGTACTGATTGCTTGCTTGTTGGTGGTGGGATTGTAATCTTGTAGCTCCCTGCAGCATCAGGCCTCCGTTATGTTTGATTTAGGAGAAAATGGTAGGCAATCAAATGAAAAAATAGTGGTATGAGTACTATTGTTATTCCGTATAATGGATGGAATTTAGTAAATAGATGAAAGTGATTAGAGAGCAAAACCCGCATCATCCTAAATAGAAAAAGGATAGTAAAAAACAGTGAGCCTCCAGAGGTTAAAAGCTGCAATCAAGCTTTCAAAAACTTCTGCCCAGCACTCAAAGAGACTCAGGTTACAACTTAAACACTACCGTATTCCATATTGTCATTTAGGCTAGGCAACTAGAGCAGGGGCATAGCCACATTGATTTGAGAGGGAGCACAGATATGTTTTTTAGTGAATGAACAAGTACTAAAAAAGTAAAATTTAACAAAAATGATGACTGGATGAGTGATTGTTTTTGGTCGTTTACATTGAGAAATATATATTTATTGGCATTGACTAGGAGCATATTGTTCGAAGATTTCACAGCCCGAGACCTCTCTGTCTCCCCCTTATTATTTACTTACTAACCTACAATTTTTGATTTTATTTCATTATCCTTTATGTATGTCTTGATGCTTTGGATTTATGTAGTAAGCATAATCAGGTATTACAGCTCTACAAAGTTAACTGATATATTCCTTTAAAATATCAAAGAAAAATGAAATAAAATGGCAAGTTCACTTCTATAGAAGATAAACCAAATTCAATCATTTCTGTCTCCTAGGCTTAATATTTTGCTATCTTGATCTATTTTTGGATGTATTCAGATTTAAATAGTTGATTATATCTTTATTATAGATCAATCATTTTATGTTAGTTATAAACTAATGTTCCATTTTAAAGTTGCTTTTATTGATAATATCTGAAATAATCTTATTGAATGTCTAATATTACACAGCAAGATTTGTTGTTGCTTTCGGATCAAATTGAAATATTTCTCTTTGCTTGTGAATTATTAAATTTTTTGTGAATGTTTCATTTAGTGTGTACTTTTCTGATATTTAGTTATTATCAGCAGATCCATGTCTACTGTTATAATATAATGTGAGATAACTGCTTGCAATCTACGTCAAGTCATGTCTCGTTTTGCCTATTGATTGCAGAATAGATGCTGAAGCCTCTACTCTTAAGAAAAAGCTCGCTGAGATAACAACTTCACAGGGGCCTGTAAACAAAGTTGATTTTAAAGCTGCTGAGGAAACAACAGCAACTCTAGAGGTTTGTTTCTGTCATAACTTCTGCTCCGAAGCCTTTTGTTGCCAGTAATGAATTTTTTCAGTGACTAATATAGTAATAATATGGTGGAACAAGCTTATCTGAAACATTTATTGAGTCAGCCTCCCACTATGCCATGGAATAATATGTTTTATTAGTCAAGGATGCTGCTCGCATTCTTGCTTCTTTTTACTAGACTGTAAATTCCTTACTTCTTTCTTGAGTTCCATGGGATATTTTTACTCCTCTCTCCATCACTCGTCACCCTTCAATAGGAACATAACATTTATCAGATGTCACGTTTTATCCTTTTAAATATTTAATGTTTTGGATTTTGAAGCTTTACTGTGCTTGATTCTTAATTGAACTGTGATGCTTTCATACTTAAGCATTTCTCGTTTTACTTACCAACTATCATGCCAACGGAAATGGAGCTATGATGTGGTCAAATAGAGTGCATGCATTGAATGAGTGGGTGAAGTGGTGGAATATTTATATAGATAAGTTTAGAAGTGCTCCTTTCGATTCCTTTTCATTTAGCAATTCATGCTTACATGCATTTTTCAGTTTCTTTCATGAGAATTTGTGAAAGAGAGAAAGAAAAGGAAAAAGGAAAACGAATTACTGAATCTTGTAATTTGTATTGATACAAAATTGCACAGATTCATTCATGTGTAGTAAGATACAAAGTCATTTGTGATTCATCTTTTGATATGATGAAGTGCGAGGTAACCAAATCACTTGGCAGTTTAAGATTCTAATTACTTTGATGTAATGTAAGATAAATTTATATATAATAAGTTACTGTTTGTTTTATTTATGTTGACCTTTCTGTGTTAGAGAGTGGATTATAACCAACCTATCATTTTGCAGGCTTTGAAAATTGCCCTTGCTCAAATTAGAATCTGTTCCAGACTGGAAGCATTATTGCTGAAGAAAAAAAATTTAAGCAATGGAGACTCTCCTGAAGTTCATGCTCAAAAGGTACATTTCTTTTTTCTATTAGTTTCTTTGGGAAGGGTAGGAGAAAGGAAAAGAAGATGTAAAAATTATATTTCCTTGTATGAAAAACTAATTTTTTGGAGCAATTAAAATTGGAATTGTTTACCCGGAGTTCACCAAAATAAAAATTGAATCACTCACAAAAAGTAGAGAAACCGAAAAAAATAGAAAGATTTAGCATTTTTATTTTCATAATTACCCGTCTCTAGTCTGTCAGTCATGTCAAAAAAATGTTTACTAGAGGTACAAATTATATTTCCTTGTATGAAAAACTGATTTTATGTCAATTAAAATTGGAATGGTTTACCTTGAGTTCACCAACATAAAAATTGAATCACTCAGAAAATGGAGAGAAACTGAAAAGAAAATTAGAAAGATTTATAGCATTTCTAAATTTCATAATTACCCTTCTCTAGTAGTCAATCATGTCAACAAAATGTTATGGGTAATTTTTAGTTCTATGATTTATTTTATTCTTTCCATTAACTTGACACTATAAAAAAGTAAACATTAATTGTCCCCTCTACATTTTGTTAGCAGATTGTATTCAAATTGCAAAACAATAAAACTACCAGGTGTCCTAGTTTGGATCTAACTATTTTTTAGTGTGAATGAAATGGTAGAAGTAGCAGTTACATTTGGGGTTATTCTGCTTTGAAATGTTCTCAGTCTTATTGGAATGTTCTAATTGAATGTAATTCCTTGGTAGCTGGCCTTCTTTCTATTATTTTTTCCCCATATTTTTTTGGTAATACGTTTATATTGTTTGCTATCCATGGCAATACTTTTGTGTTTTTAAGTAGGTTGATAAGCTGAAGGTTTTGACGGAATCTCTTGCCAACTCTGCTGTAAAAGCTGAAAAGCGTATTTTGGATAACAGGTGTCCTGTCAAAATTTATTATCTCTTATACTCTTGTCTCAATTTTTTGCATCTGAATTCGTAGTTTTTATACTCACCACAGAAATAGGTTTTGTTGAAAGTATTTTATTTAGCATTTTGCTTTAAAACAGCAGTTTTTATTTTCAGTTTCCGATCAATGAATCTGTTTTACTTGTAAGTGGGCTCCAATATGCCAGAAGTATGTCCATCCATTTAGAAATTGTAGTGGTGGTGGTATGAGGTATCATTCATAACTTATTAGTCAATATTTTACAATGGAGCAGTTTTATACTTCTACAAGTTCATACTATGTCATAGAATAAAGTGTTAGTAGACTGTCTTCACTTATAAACAGGGCGTGCTGCATTGTGACTTCCGGATTCTATTATCTAATTAACTTTTGTGCTCTTAGAATCTTGTGGGACTTTCTGTTTGAGCTTGATATGAACCATACTAGTTGCTTTAAAAGTCCTACAAGCAATGTTGAGAAAATCTGTTGTTTGACCTTTTTTCTCCTCTGTCCCTGATAATAGATTCTACCAGGATTTGACTCCACTAAAGTGAGGGGAGTGTACTTTAGAGGATAAAGTACACTAATAACCATTGATTTGATTAACAATCAAGATTGTCACTACCTTAAAGTTTGTTTACTTGCTTTTTATTGCAATCTCAACTAATTTCTTTGTCAACAACTGTAAGTGCGCTTTATCGTGTAAAAAGCATCTCTTTACTTTGAAGGAGCCAAATTTGATTTAAAATGCTATATTTGATAATGGTTTTGGAAAGATTCATTATTAAAAGATTTTACTTTGATGGTAAGGAAATATGTAATAATCTTGGAAAATGACTACTGAAAAATGCTTTTTACTCCTTATATATTTCTCCTTAATTTTTATGTTTACAAATTTCACACTAATCTATGATTATTTTATTCTATCAATTTCTATAAAAATATAGAAATTAGTATTTCTGTTAGTAAATCATTTACTTACAATATGATCTCATACTTCTAATTAAAGTTTTTAAAATTTTGCAAGTATCCCTGTTGAATAATAAATCGGCAGTTCTTGTCTTGTAATTTTCCCATTATTGAACATTTCTGGCAAACTTTGCCTCAGGAATCAGGCATTGGTTGGTTAATAATATGGGCAAATATGTAGAATGGTGGTTTAAGATTTGTCTCTTTGGACTGAATTTCAGGTATTTAGCTGGGTAAGAGTTATGCATACAAATTAGGACATCAGAGTATATTAGGCTAAATGCTGATGGACAAGTCCCATGAATCACACACTACAGATAGACACATAAAATAAAGAAATCTGGTGGCTAGGGTATTGCCCTAAGTAATGTCGTTCATTGTCGTCGTCATCACTACCGAATATATACTATAGTTGGCTGCACCAATTATATAGTACCTGTCAAACTTGGGAACTGAGTATTCTACGAATCCAAACCCAAATAGAAATTCTAACAAAGGACATCACATGAGGTAAATAATAAAAGCCCACTAACCATTAAACATGTTTCAGACCCTACTGAATAACCAATTTGAAGATCCTAATCGGAAATAATTGAAGAAATATGTGTGTACAAAGTTGAAATTGATTGATTCTGAAAGCAATGGAATGTTGCTGTAGTCCACCACCAAATCTTAACAAGATTATCAAAATATTTGGAATGTTTACTGTAAGAGAATATTTGGGTATTTGAGCTCATTGTGTTGAATTGTACTGCCTTCATATTTTGGGCTATAGTTGTGAGACTGACCTGTAATGTGGGGAGGAGGAATGGAGGTTTCATTAAGAGAACTGGTTGGCTAAAAATGAACGGCTTATTCTAGAAATTCAATGATTGGTTGGCACTGAATGTTCTGTTCAATCATGTTTTCCTTAAGTGCCAGCAAAGGAGCAAATTTAATGAATATTCTACCTTCTGCCTATACTTTGTAGATGATGTCACTGATTAACTGGGTTTTTTTTTATTTTTTTTTGCAAGTTAATGAACACTAAACCATATTTCTCTCTAATTTTACAGAGTACAAAAAGAGGAAGCATTGAAAGTTCGAGTAGCTAAAGATGGTGAAGCTAGTGAAAAGGAGAAGGTAATGTATTTGCTTTGGAATGTATTATATTTCAAACCGGGAAGGTAGAGAAAAGGAGAAGCTAGTTAAAAGTTCAACAGGGAATCATTATGTTCATTGTCAAATATCACTAGTCTGTATTTGCTTTGGAATCTATCATTTTTCAAATGGGGATTTCATGGTTGTACATGTACCTATCTAGGCTGTTGTTCTATATGTCAGTTTGTTGATATATTAAAATTATTAGAAAATGGTCTTTAAGCTTAATTTAACTTCACAAAACTAGCTTGTAAAGTGAGATTTGCATACACTTATATACTATGATTTGATTATATATTTAATAAATGTGAGATCTCTATTACACTCCCTTACACCAAGGACTGAACATCTTGAGCATGAGACTAGATATTTATAGGCGGTACTTATACATGATAAGCCGAACAGACCTTACTAGGATAGATTTTGATACTATCTCAAAAAGTGAATTTTTAGTCTAACTTAATCTCACAAAACCAACTTGTAAGTGAGGGTGCATCTACTTATATAATAGAATTTGACCATATTTCTAGTCGATGTGGGTCTGTAATAGAAATGATGTATGAACAATATGATCAATACTGGTAAAAGCTTTATTGCATTAGCATCTGAAGCTTATATGTAGCTTCCTTTATCATCGTTTTTATTTTTTTGTTCTTTCTTCATAGTTTATGCTCAACAAGATTTTCCGGATTGTGTTAATAATTTGCATTCATTACTTGGGTTTGTTTTTTGTATTTGTTCTATTTAATACATTTATATATGATATCGAAGGTTTTGTTTTATATATATATATATATATATATATATATGTATGTATATGTATACCCTTCAATTGGTTCACTGTTATTTGGGGGCTGTGGTTGGTTAAGTTTGTAGTGAGATGATCATTTTCCTTGTGTGCATAGGAGCGAACACCATAACGAAAAAATAACATCTGCTGTGAGTACTAAGTCTTCCATCTGTTGTAGGGGGACAACTGATTTTTCTTTCTTCCTCAATTTCAGGAACTGACAGCAGAGATATCTGAACTGCAACGTAAAAAAGAAGATCTTGAAGCTGAATTGAAAAAGGTATCACCATATTCAACTTTTTTCTTGTGGTGGTGGGAGAGTGGTAAATGATATTTGCTTGAGAAAATGGGTTTATTTATTATTTTCTTAATTTCTACTCTTATGAAATGTGCTGATTCTAGTAATCTTGTTGTCTCTTTTATATCCTTTTGAATTATGGATTGATATTGGTTGAGAAACCTTGTATTGCCTGCTTTTAACTTTTAAAACATGTAAGATTCTTTGGACATTGAATGTGAATTTTGTTCAAGTTTACTGCTAATAGCAATCAATGGTATATTGTCAAAATGACTCCAATTTTGATATATGGGATGTTGGTGGAGGAGTGACGACGCCTTTCCTAACTAGTTTATAAATAATTGAAATCTGCCGTCTGAGGTGTAGGTTAACACTTCTTTGGCTGCTGCTCAAGCACGACTATGGAATGTGAGGGAAGAGAGAGACCAGTTTGAGGAAGCAAACAATCAAATAGTTGAGCACCTGAAGATAAAGGTTCGAGGTTCTATTTTTCCATTTCACGTTTCCTTAAATAAATATTCCTGAATAGGGTGATTCTCAGCATCCAGTTGTCTGAAATTTTGGTTTGACTTTGATCAATAGGAAGATGAATTTTCAAAATCCATTAGCTCATGTAAGGTTGAAGCAGATGTTATCAAAACCTGGATTAATTTTCTGGAAGATACTTGGGTTCTTCAGCGGACAAATGCAGAAAATAACGACAAGCAGGTCAAGTATGTAACTGAATTTGAGTAATGATAAATGTTTTTTGTTGCCTGTAAAATAGACCAATTTCACATATACTCGGTTGATTATATCCTTCAACAAGAAGGGTTGATTATATCCTTCAACAAGAAATCTATGAATTATAGTTATTCTGCTTTTGTTCTTTATTTTTCACGAATTATTATTTTCACTAATCCTTATATTTTTAAAGTGATGAATTGGGGAGACATGAGGACTACTTTGTGAACTTGGCCATTCAACTTCTTACTGCTTACCAGGTACTTGTTACGCTTTACTGATTCAAATAATGGATGTATAATAATGACAGACTCCTTTTTGATTCCCTCCTGGTTTTTCTCATTGGTAGTATGACCTGCTATGTTGTGTGCAGAAAGAGTTAGAACCTTCTATTAACCATATTGGAACATTTGTCGTGAACCTCAAGAATTTAAATCAGAGGTAATACCTTTTAAGGGTGTTCATTTGTGTATTTCTTTGAGAGTACAATATTTTCACCTCGTTAACACAAATTTAGATTTTCTTACTTCAATAAATGAGCTGGTAAGGTAATGAAATGATTGGTATTCTCATTTGTCCATAAAGTATTAAATTTTAATTTTAAAAATATTCATGTATCTATGCGCTTGCATATGTATGTGTGTGTGTTATTTGTTTATCTATTTTCTCCAATTTGTTGAGGATACAGGTTAGAGATGACATCCGGTCCAGATACTGAGGATTCAGAAGTATTAAGTCCAAGGAAAAATCTTGAGGAGGAATATTTGACCTACGAAGCCAAGGTAATCACTGGCTTGTTCATCTAGCTACTTATCTATTTTTTTGGATTGTGCAAGTGTGAATTTGGTTTTTGACTAAGCCTAATGGGAACATGCGATCCATGTAACTGACTTAAGGCAGATCATCGGCAGTTTAAGAATGAACTACTCCTTGTCCAGTTGTATTCAATAACCCACGAGTTTCAAAACTGTATCTGCTTTTTATTAATAAAAGAGCTTAAACATTTTAATGGTGCAATCTTGAACTGTAAACCCTTCAGTTTTAAAATGAACTAAAGGGTATCCAATTCCAACTGACTTAACCTAATAGGATATATCAATGTTGTTGGCTGCTGGTAGTCCTTGCTGTGTGCTGTCTGCTTAAATAAGTTTGTTCTCGCAATATATGTTCTATGCTGTGTGCTTTGTCCATGGCCAAAGCAATGCAGTAGTGCTATGAGTTGCTTGGATTTGTTGATGGTTTTCTTTCGTTGTTTCAGATTATTACCACCTTCAGTGTAGTGGATAATATGAAACAGCAGTTTTACGCTCAGCACGGGAAAGTTTCCAGGTTCTGTATTCTCTTTCTATATAACTTTATTGGGCTGCTTTATTAACTTGAGAATTGAACAATTTTTTTTATACAAGTTTAAAATAAATGTTTTTTTTTTTTTGAACAGCCAAAGTTCAAAATAAAAGTAATGTGTTAATCCAGCAGAAACTTGGAATTTTTCTAACTGGTTTTCACCCAAACTCACCTTTTACAAACGATTTTGTTCTCTCCGTGTGAAAAACATTTCCTCATTTATTGAAATGCAAGATGTTGTAATAAATTCCGTTTCCATGAATAGAAGATTATGGTTGCATCAGACACCTTGTACTAAATTATTTCCTTTTGCCTTCACCTATTGGTCTCACCAATCCAGGAACGATGAAGAGAGAGTTAAAGAGCTGTTTGATGCCATTGAAGAGTTACGAACTAAATTTGAGTCTATTGAGAGACCAATTCTTGATATAGAGTCTCCTGCAAAGGTTGAAACTCCACCTTCTGAGAAAAAGTTGGATGATACTCCTTCACTTTCTGCACCAGCCCATGGTGCAGAGCATTCAAAGCCAGAGACGGATGACCAGCCAAAATCATCTTCAGTTAAGGCAGACCAGGTATTAGACCATGAAGCTGAGTTAGCTAAGCTGGAATCTGAGTTTGGGAAGGTTAGTCAAGATTATTCAACAGAAGAAATTGGTGATTGGGAATTTGATGAGCTTGAAAAAGAATTGGCTTCTAGTTAGGTCAATCTTATGAGTAATTAAGCTTGCTGTTGTATTTTTATAAGGAGGCAAGTTCAAGTATCATAAATTTGTAAGCATGGATATCTTTTAATTTGTAAACATTAGAGCATAATTTCTTGATTCTTCTGTAAATTAATTAGTATGTAACATGCAGACCAGTCACAGTTATTTGAAACAATTAGTTTGGTTATGAATAGAACCGTTAAATCGATTGACTGGAGAAGTTCTAAAATGTCATCCTATTTCCTATTTTGTTTTTAGCGAGCGCCAGCAACCCACACTTCCTGGCATTCCTCTATTGGTTGAAAATTACAAAATTATGAGTTATATATGTAATTTATTTTTTCTCTTAACAAATTTTAGTTGACGGTAGTATTAAAAAAAGTGTGCTTCCATTTCTCTTTGAACTTTCTACATTTATGGCATGTTTGGATTAGAGAAAACAAAAGAATTTTTAGATATAAATGAAAAAGTAAAATAAGAAATATAACAAGTGTTCCTCCCCTTTTAACAGAGTTGTTTATTATTTTTAGAAGTGAAGGTAGCGAAAATTAAACGTTGTACTGTATTTTTTTATTTTTTTTTTTTGACAGAGTTGTTTATTATTCTTATTATAAAATATTTAAAAAATAAAATAAGAAATATAACGAGTGTTCATCCTTTTTTTGGAGTGTTTTTTCTCTGGGAGTTACCAAAAAGTTTGTTTCCTTCTAATTTCTCTTCAAAATAAACAATGAAAATTTGAAATTTGTCTTTTTCTTGCTTTGTCTTTTTTTAATGAATTTATATTCAAATAAACCTTCATTGGAATGTACCTAATGTTCAAAGAACCTGTCTTGTAGTGTAGGTGAAAATTTTTGCCAATGACCTCTGTACTTAACATGCGAAGGCATGGAACTTAAATTTTGTAGCTGCTAATCAATCTTGTTAATGTGTTTCATAAAAACGATTCATGAATCTATCCATGTGGGACAAATGCACCAAGTGTATTATTATATTTGATTAGGCGACAAAGAAAATTATTGGCTTAAGAAGCAAATTTTGGTACTATTTTTTTAATCTGATCCCTTCTAGTAACAAAAACATAGTGTTATTTTTTTTTTCTGATAGAGATGCAGTTTAATCCACGTTGACATTATATTATAATGCATAGGTAGGTTTCAGAAAATAAATGAAAATGCTTGCCAACCTAACTTGGCGACAAATTGGGCATGAAAATAAGGTGGCCATTAGCATAGGTCCTGCATCGACAGAAAGAACCAACAATTTGGTGGTGTTTTTTTAGAGAGTTGGCAAATAACAATCTCAAAGAAATTGCAAATAGGTGGGAAAAAAGAGGAAAAGTTAGGAGCTTATTGTTTTGTTTGAGACTAAAAAATGGAAAAAGGAAAAGGATGGTAAACTCAAAAGTAGGTAGGAGTGTGTTAAAAGATGATGACAAACACACACACTCTCGAGCTTTGCAGGCATTCCGGCCTCAGTCTCTTCTACCACCATGCCTTGTCGGGTCATGTGTTGCTTCTTTCTCTACTCATTCTTCATCACTCTGTGCATTCAATATAATACTTTATTCACTTACATTAGAAATTCATTTTTCAAAGTGAACTTAATAAACATAAAAGTGGTGTAGTTAAAGAAGACAAGAATAATTTGACATGAATGAAAAAGATGCCCATGTTTTGCATCCGTGTACACCAAAAGGTTTGGCAGGGCTTTTCCCGTGTGCAATTATTCACTAAAGTGCGTTAAAACAAAGGCAGGAATCCAGTTAAAAGTGCAAAAATTGTAGTTGTTCATGAACTCAACTGTTACTTAATCAAGTGTACCACGTATTCACCTTTTCTAATCATTTTCATTTTAGTGCACAGCACAATGATAAGTAGTTAAGTACTAATATGAATACCAAAGTGCATGCCGTCAGACATATCTTGTTCAGAATCCCAATTTGCTTGCATGGGAAACCGGTAGTGTCACACAAGCTTCCAAAACAGGCCTTAAATTTCAGACTAGCTTTTCCACATAGACATAAGTACCAATAAGTGACTGAGTCACACAATATGAGACTCAAGGACAAACACTGTAGTTTCTTCCAGGAGATTCTAGTGTTGTACTTTTGTTTCAGTTTTAGTCCTCCAATTTCTAGACAATTGCCAAGTTAAATATTAATATCATCCAACCAAATAACAAGAAAAAACATTGCAGTTCACTGGTTTTTAATTAAGATGTTACACCTTGTTAGAAAGTAATCAAATCAATGGCTTCAATCATCATGTAATATCTTGATTCTAGCTTCCATTGTGCAAGACTTCATCATGGCAACGGCACTAAGCTAGTAACTAACCTGCAGTGAGACAAGCTGCAGTTTTTGGACAATTTCTCTGCATTATTAATTTCTTGAGGAAACAAAATAATTTAAATCATGTCATGTCATGCTAGTTACCATTGGCAGCAAAAGAAGTATAAAAGTGGCAATCCCAATTAGAAATAAGCCACAATGTTTATGTTGGGTGGGTCAGTGCTTCGCCCCGTAGGAAAACCAATCAGGTCTTAATTTTACATCCCTCAATAATGACAAGACATGAAATAAAAAATAAAAAGCAACAAGATTAGAATACCACTAATTCCAGGATACTGCTTTTTGAATATATCATTCTATGAACTTTCAAAAGCATAGTAGTAGTACCGCTCTTCATTTTTCCATAATAAAAGCTCAGCTACCATTAGCTGCTATCGCCTGATAGGAACAAGTCCAAAACACAATAGTAGTGAACCTGAGAAGTTAACAATGGCTACAACACTCTTGGCATGTGACCCTGCAGATGATGATTACATTGACATGGAAGTCAGCTCATATTCCAGCTTCTTCTGCCATTCTCAACCTTATCCACAGCCTAGAGAATTTGAGTTCCAAATGTCCTCCATTGTTCAAGAGAAAGAAGCAACAACCTCCCCAGCTGATGAGCTATTCTACAAAGGAAAGCTTCTCCCTCTTCACCTCCCACCTCGGTTACAAATGGTTGAAAAACTCCTTCAAAACTCCACCTCTCCTTTTGACAAAGAAAATGATATCTTTGAGGAGTTCTTCAGCACCCCTCTAGCCACTACCTACACAACACCAATTGCAGGCACCCCATTTGAATCCTGCAACATCTCTCCATCAGATTCTTGCCAAGTTAGCAGAGAACTGAACCCTGAAGAGTATTACAACCTTGCCTACCCAACAGATACAAGTGGTGGATTTGTTGTTGAAAACCAGAAGAAGTCATGGACAAAGAAACTGAAGCAATCTTCACTAGGTTCAAAGTTGAAGGCTTCAAGGGCTTATCTCAAGTCTTGGTTTGGAAAATCTGGTTGCTCATATGAGACCTATGCAACATCAACCAAAGTTGCAGATGAAGGATCGGTTTCAAAAGCCAGGGAAGTTTCACATAAGCATGTGCAAGTGGCAAAGAAAAACCCTTATGGACAAATTCACAGGGACAGATATCAGTCCTCTAATTCTGCCATGAGAAGCTACAAAGAAAAGACAAGTGAGGATGGAAATAACCAGCACAGAAGGTCATTCTCGGTTGGCATCAAAATGCTTTCAGGGAACAAGTCATCATCATCATCTTCATCTATTTCTGGCTCAACTTCATTTTCATTTTCAAACAAGTCACATGGATGCCAAGCGCGCCAGCTACTGAAAAGGTGCAGCAGTACAAATTCAGAGATAGAAAATTCAATCCAGGGAGCAATTGCACACTGCAAGAAGTCTCAGCAAGTGTTCTCTTCAAAGAAGAATGCCAGTGAAGTAGGGCTCTACTCTGTGTCTGCATCTAGAACCTCAGTTTGTGAAGATCATGAGAGGGTAGAACATTGGAGGGGCTGATAGGGAATTGAAAAGTAGCTTTGCTTATTTTGTATTATTCTTCACACATTGTCTTTCAATTCAAAAGTAACTTTGGTGAAAGATAGCTTCATTCACCAGCACTAATTTTAGAAACACTCATGGTTATCATGGATATTTAGACCTTGTCTAAATAAGATAGTTGCTTTTAGTCCTTAACCAAATTATGATGAGTACAGAATGAGATTCTTCTGAAAATAATGTACTATCCACTTTCAAGCTAAAACATTTCCTCCAATATTTCAAGAATCAATTGGTGATATAAACAATCAAAACAGTGAGAAATTTTAGTTATTTTTCTTAGAAATTTGGACTCTGTCACAACTGAAAAACTGATTTGATCTTTCTCCAGCTTGTAAATCAACTGTAACAATCAATTATTGTACTATGATAGGCATCCATATGTACACATCAAACATTTTCATATGGATCTTAAAATATATAAAGAAGGTGAAGAGAAGAGTAGATGAAAAGCTAGAAATCTCATTTTTTGTAAATGCTGTCAACTAGAATGGTGACAATGCAACGCGCACTATAAATGTCTGATACTTGATGCTAAAAATTTGATTCTGTTTTGTATAATTCCTTTTATCAATCATGAGAAAGAAATGATTAGTGCAGGCACAGTACAAACATAATGAATGCAAGAGTAATGTGGACATCAGAACCCAATTGTTGAAGTGGAAAGCATAATAATATGAACAACTATTAAATTGAGAACAAGCACATTGCAAGATCTTCTGAAAAATAAAAAAGTTGGACTCAGAAAACAAATGAGAAAGTTAGAGCTATTATCTACTAATGCAATCCCAGGCTCTCACTGTCACAGAATACTACTAATTCAGTTGTGTTCAAATGATGGCAAGAAATAAAGAACGCCAATCTTTTCATGTCATGTGCCAGTGATTGTAATTGCTTATCTGTCAAGTTCGATCATCAAATTTCCCATTAATTTTTATGAGATTTCTTTAATGAATAAATAAATGTGATTGCCACACACCAATTTCTCTAATAAAAAAATCTCTTTTAAAGTTAAAAAAACCATGTTTTTTAGGTCCCTTCTAAAAATTCTATCAAATACCGAGAGGGTAACAATCATCATGATTGTAGAAGCCCACATGTCTTCGTCCCTTGGCAACTACTATTAGACATTTTTTGGCCTTTAATTTCTCTGAAGAAAATTTCTTGACCATTAAAGTAAGCTTATTTTATTATATGGCAAAAAGCTTGTCAGAGCAACTGAGAAAGAAGAAAAAAGAAGAGCTATGAGGAAGTGAACTTCATACGTAAAACAATATGTTTTAATATTCACACTTAAAATATAAAAAGATCCTTCAGTGCAGACAAGGTGACAAACAGCTTTTCAGGTGGTTCTATTCTGATTTCTTTAAGTTATCAGATGTTTGACAACTTTGTAGGTATGAAATATATTTTATGTATAATGTGGATGCCTTCTTCACTAGGGTTTTCTCCTCGAATAGGGTCCTCATAATTTACTCTATTCTGAAGACATTTTTGTTGTGTCTCAGCTCTTCATATTCTAAGCACAAGTTATTCAAACCAACATAGTGTAATATAATTGATGGATAAGTATAGTCTCTCACAATGAAGAACTGGATCATAAAGTTTGTATATACAGAGTAATGTAACAAAAACAGTGAGATGAGCTTAAAGGAGCAATCTGAAGCAATAATAAAGCCACTATCTATACTATAATAATCACCTTCTCAACAAATCATCCAGTTAACAAATCACATGCATTGTGTTTATAGGTTTTCAATGCATTTTCCTTAACCATTCAACAAAGGGTCATTTCTGTTTTAACTTTTCCTTCTTCACACTTTAAAATATGTAAAATAAATTTAATCATTCATTTAGTCTGTCCAGGGTACAACTTTATTTTACTCCCTACACTTAAAAAATTATCCATTTTAATTTTTGTATATATGTACTTTTTTAATATCTTTTAATTTCACCACTCAAATTCATAGACTAAAAATAGTAAGCAGAGACTATATAATTTTCAAACATATGATTAAAATGCTAGATTCGTTCAACTTTAATAATCATGACTTTAAAATATTTATGCTTTATTCTGCTTTCCATCAAATTTTTTTCCTAAAACATTTCCCAGCTCACATTCTGCTACTTTTTATTTAATTTATTATCTTACTTTTCCATTAGCTGCAGCATCATTTTTCATTTTTCACTTTCTTTTTAGTCCTAAACTGGTAGTGACTGTTTGTGTAAACTAAATTATTATTTATAGTAAATTTCTTTAACAGAAATTCTTTGCAACATAAATTATTTAATTTATATTATTATAATATTGAAAACAGCGGCCACCTTGGTATACCTACCACTATAACATTTTCAAAGTTGGCTGCTACAAGCCGCCACTCGAATTGCATCACTGTGCAAGTTGCAGAACAAAAACAAAACCTTCATTACAAACTCAAACATACCCTTATCTGCAAAAATGCAGATCTTATTTTCGCCTCACAAAAATTCATCAAAAATAAATAAAACACAATTAACACGTATACTATTCCATTCTCTGAGAAGAGCACTGGTCATGATGCATGTAAAATCTAGTTAAGTTTTGATGATTAGGCCTCAAGAAAATTCTAATAAAATACTCAGGTAACCAACAGGAGTGGAAGGCATATTTTGATAATACATCAATATACATAGATTGATAATTAAAGCAATGTTCAATTTATTTTCCTAGAAAATCACAACTTGGGATTAAGATATAGGTGCTTAATTCCAATTCCTCAAGATCCTAGAAAACCAGCAGCAGTTGAGAGACCAATTTCCTGTACAATGAACTCTTAAAAGTGGTAAAGTGGAGCAACTTTAAACACCTGTCATCGATTTTTGCAACAAGTTGTTCTTCATGATCCCCTCTGTAGGTTGCAAGTTCAAAATCAAAGTGCATAAATCCGATCAACCTCAGAGTTTGAGAATTCAGAATGATGCCATGAGTTAGATCCACTCCTTCTAGCTTGCTGCTTCTCCTTCTTCCTCATTGACCTGCTTCTCTTAGACCTCACCACATAGAAAGTCATGGTGCCAATGACTCCAGATATTATCACCCCTCCAACTAATGTAACCAGAATAGCAGCCCACTTGTTCTTCCTACCCACAACTATGTAAGAAGAAGCAATAAATGCCACTGAAGTGCAGACAGAAGCCAGCCACATGAGCTTGTTGATGACCTCCACCACCCTTTTCTCTGCTTTAGTTTCACCTCTAACCAAGGTGATTTGAACAACCACAACCGCCAAAGATGTAAAAAGAGCAATAGCATTAAAGATGAAGAAGATTTTAAAAGCAGCATAAGCTGCTACCACAGCTGAGCCATCATCATTATCACCGCCAGGCACGGTGAATATAGCGGCAAAAGCAACTGTAGCAAACAACACCGCCACCACCGTTACTGAGTTAGTGGCATTGTTGATTCCTTCCCTGTGGAGTTTCCTTAACTCTTTGGAAATATTATGAACATTTTTGTTCGTTCTCTTGGTTTGTTCAAGTTGAGTGTGAACATCTTTCTTGATTTGAGTAACAGTTTTCCTCAGTTCATCCCTTGGTTGGTTGAGCTCGTTAGCTCTAAGTGCTCCATATCGAGAAAGACATTCTTTTATATCGGACGCCTCTTCAGAGAGTGGAAGGCTTTCAGCAATGTCAAGAGCTGTTTTGTGGTCTCTGGTTAGTGCATTAACGTTGGTGTCTGGCAGATGTAATAACTCATTCACTATCTGTGCAGGAAGTTGAGAAACCATAGCATTAGATTTTCATTTGAGGAACTATGATGGATGGTTAAAAATAAACACGGGGTGGTTACATTTTATAATATTATGGAAAATATAAAAGTGGTAAGTCAGGAAAGAAAACATTATTAAATTACATTGGAAACATTAAAAGTGTAATAAATGTTTTCTATCTGAATAAAAAATCACTACATTCAGATGGTTAAGAGCAGCATTAAGGACTAATGTTCACAAAACTATAACATTATTATTAGTACCCCAGGTATATACAACAAGAGAAGACACCAACATTCTACTACTGGGGGTAGGAATAAGGCATATTTAGCCATTTTGTGAGAGACCCATCAGTTCAAGTAACTTGATTTATATGGCCTTAATCTATACACATATGGTGCTCGTAATGCTGTTGACATACCTCTACTCGCTTTTTCCTGGTTGCCACATGTAATGCTGTGTTACCAAATTTGTCAGGAAGCATAACAATAGCAGCATCCGCATCAAGAAGCAATTTTACCACGTCACAACTCTGTCCTTTTACAGCCATATGCAATGCAGTTTGTCCTTTCTTGTCAGTCCTCCGAGCCAGCTGTGGATCTTTACTGAGCAAGGCTTTCACAATCTCCACATGACCCTGACGAGCTGCTAAATGCAATGCATTTTTGCCATTGGATCTAGCAATCTCCAACAAGCTACAATCCTTCGATAGCAGCTCGTTCACCACTTCCGTGTGTCCTCTTGTCGCCGCAGTTATAAGTGGAGTCGAATTGGATGGACCAATAGTTTTGCTCAATCCCGGGTCATAATCTAGCAAAACCTGAACAATGGCTGCAAACCAAAATACACCATGAATCGTATGGAACAACAGAAAACCAAACACACATTACATTACATCAGCACATAAGAACATCTCATCAGATTATACACCAACAAATTGAAGCCCCTCATTACAATGAACTACTCAAAAGCTATCAATGTCTAGAAGTCAGAACCCAAACATCCAGCCATTCAATTATTAGAGCAACAAAGATCATTCTGCCAAAGAACTCTCTTAAACTAGAGAAACTAAGGGCACCCGAAAAGTTTGTTCAATGACTTAATTAAGATTAGTTACTTCACTTTCTAGGATGAGTTGCTCACTTTATAGGAGTTATAATCTCTTTCCTAAATCTCAAGCAGCACAGTATATGTTCATAAGCTCATAACATAACTCCTCGTATAACTAACTTACCAAAGAAACACTACAAAACACAAGTACTAGAAAGAAGAGAACAGAAAGAGAGATACTACATACGGTGGTGGCCTTGGCTAGCTGCAATATGCAAGGGATCAAATCCCGATCGGTTCTTCTTGGAAACGGTCTGAGCGGTGGAATGGTTGAGAAGCTCCTTCACCACATGGAGATGACCCTTTTCAGCGGCAGTGAACAAAGGGGTCTCACCGAGCTCGTTCTCTTCGTTGACGAGACAAGCGCGCACCTCCGCAATCTCGGTGTCGAGATCGTCGTCGTCGCCGAGAGTTCCCATGACCTGAGAATCGACGTCGAGAAGGATCTGCCTCACCGCGCCGACGTCGCCCCTCTGCGCCGCCAGGTGCAGCTCCGTGTCGTTGTGCCGCCCCGTCACCTGCTTCACGTACTTCTTCCCCGCCTGGTCGATGCGCTTCCCCGAGTTCGACAGCACCAGCGCCGGCGCCGTCGTGGACGACGGCGATGGCGACGGCGATATTTCAGAAAGCGGGTTCTGGAAGCCCGTTGCTGGGATCGGCGATGGGGGGTCCTTTTCTCCCTGCCCGTCAGCTCCGTTTCCTGATACAAGCAAAAGGGTAATCGAAAAATGGAAAATTTAGAACAGTGGAGAAATATAAATAGTTATATATAGAGATAGAGAGAGGTAGAACCTGGTTGGTTTGAGTGAGAAGCCATGGTGATGGTGGAAGAAGGAGCAGAGGAGAGAGTGGAAGTGAAGAGAGTAAGAGAAAGAGTTGGTTTTGGATTGTTATGAGATATCGAAAATCGGAAAGGAAAGGAAAGGAAGATGGGTGGAAGGAAAGTGAAGAAACAGATTCAGAGAGAGGAAGCTTCAGAGAAACACGCACTTTCAGAGGAACACATTTTAGACTTCTCTTTTTCTTGTCCTTTCTATCTTTTTTCTGTCTTTTTCTTTTCTTTTTTTCTTCCCAGTAAAAGACATTTTTAACAAAATCACACTAATAATTTTTTTGTAATAATGCTAATTACGTATCAATTTATTTTCACTATTAATAACCTATAAGACTTTTCTTCAATTCAAGCTGAAGGTGTCTATCATGATTCATGACCTAACTCACAATAGTTTTCTTCTTTTTTGGGAGAAATTGCTTTGACATGTTTAATTCTGCATATGAATTTGACTACACTTCCAATAGAATGAAGAAAAAGAATATGCTTCATACATGACACTACAGTCAAATATTTGTCATGTATATGATGTTATATGTAAAAAGTAATTAATTTATTTTGGACTATAACGAAAATGTATTATATTCAATTATTTTATTATGTATTTGGTGCAATTATTTTTAATTTATCAAAATAAATATTTTTTTAGATAAAAGTCGTGCTCAAAATGACAATTTTAAAATAAAAAATTATACATATGAATTATTGCAGGTTATTTTTTAGTTGTCATAGATAACTGAAGTCATCATATATAATATAATTTTAATATTAATTTTCTTAATTCAAGTTGTTATATGTAGCACCACTCCCGTATTAATTTATATATTTAAAAAATTGAAAAGAAGAATAACTTTAAAATGATAAAACTGATTTTATTATTTCTAATTTTTTTTCTTCCTTTCTTTTCTGTTTTCTTCTACCAATCACATTTAGTTTCCGCCATGTTTCTCATATATTTTTACTTTATCAACTCATTTCCATTCAATATATTTCTTTTTTTCTTTTACCGAATAAAGCATTAGACTTTAACATTGCCAAGCTTCCAATTAAAGTGGTTGTAATTTTTTAGCCTAAATGAACTCCACCTGGCCCACTAAAACATGTATTTTAACGCGTCAGTTCACCCTTTTATTATTTTTAATAAAAATGAAATTATATAAACAAATCCAATGTGAAGTTTGTCTTATATAACTTTTAAGTCTTTATTTTTCTTAAAAAGAAAAAAATTATTTTATACATTTAATTTCTCTAATCTAATAAAACAATAATACTCACATAAAATTTAAATGAAATTATTAAAATAATTTATCATCTTTAACTAAATTTTTCCATGCCCGAAAGTTTATAACCCGTTTTCAATCGGGCAATCCGGGTCAAAACGGACCAAACTTACACGATCGGCCATTGTTGGGCAGTTAATGACGTAAGAACACAGCGAAATAAATAAAATCGATGGGGTTCATGGAAAAACGAAGGACATTTTGTATAGTTTTATATTTTCATTTTCCTTTTAAGTTTTAGTTACAAAAAATATCACTTTGTTTTCCTTTCATTTTCCGTTTTAAAATAACACGAAATAGTTTTTTTTTCTGTTTTTACTATTTCTTTTACAATCGCTTAAAAACAAGAAACAGATAATAAAAATTAAAAAAAAAAAAAAAAGAAAAAAAAAAAAAATAAAAAAAATTAAAAAAAAAAAAAAAAAGCAAATCAAACAATCCCTTTGTTGCCCAAATGGGCACATTAACTAGATGGATCGAAGAGATTTAACCTCCACTGGAGGTGAAAAATGAAATGAAGCTAGGGTTTATAG
>Ga0209700_103245_pt1 | contig 31504 bp, 16 predicted proteins | sample SiratroredBW_FD_187528 | JGI IMG/M metagenome (GOLD analysis project Ga0209700, IMG submission 187528) | Root nodule microbial communities of legume samples collected from California, USA - Siratro red BW (SPAdes) (version 2) | ecosystem: Host-associated > Plants > Roots > Nodule | place: USA...
AAGAGAAAAAAAAAAAAACACTAAAACCCCAACAAACTTATATTCCACAAAATACATTTTCTACACTGGCTTTATCTTTAAATTAATTCTTAACATGCATAATTCAGTATCCCAAATCATACTCAAATATATACCTATAACATCATCCATATACATATATTTAACAATTAAACCATCAACCCTTTACAAATAATCAATTTATTGAATAGATATAAACATTTAATCCTCTTATATAATATAATGTGTCTATAACGCATTTAGAAATCTAATAAAACTTTAAGTAAACTTTCTAAATCAATCTCTATTAAAAAAAAAGAAACTCATAATAAAGATAACTTAGACTTCAAAACTAATAAGTCTAGTAATATTCTTATCTCCCAATCTCCTCAATACTAAAATTTAACATTAAAACAATGATGTTTTTTAAACTTAAAAATAATTCATAAAATGTGAGTTATAGAGAAATAAAATTATAAATAAAATAAAAGAAATAAGCATATAACTTTTAGTTATAATTTCTTTTTATTTTAAGTTCATCTTTAAATAAAATTCAAATTTTGTGTCATATAATCATGAGCATTGCCTATATAATTTAATATGCATTTCTGAATTTTTTAAGATTATAATTTATTCATTATTGTCTAATTTTTGTTAAAGATAATAGTATATAGTATATAGATTTAAATAAGTTTCTCTACATAGATTTTTACTTTAAATATTTAATAAAAAATCATTATCTTAAGTTTTAATATTTTATACGGTAAAATTATGATTTTTTTTGTTTATAGTTAACGAAAAATACTTTTAAAAGTAATTATCTTTTAATAAGAACAAAAATAAAAATTTAATTTTATTACAGGATTATATCATTTTACATATTTTTTAAGTGACTTGGTTTCTTAAAAATTTATATATTTTTTAAATATAAAATAATAAAAAATTAAATTGCATAATGATTATATTTTGAAATTAAATATGTAATTAACGAATTAAGAAATATAACAATATAACAATAAAACATTAATGTTCTTTTATAAATTTAATGGTGTAAAATAAATTATTGACTTAGTGATAAAATAAGAAAAGGGTGAAGTGCATTGAGAAATCTTAAACAAGGGACAAAACTTGTGAAAAAACAAATATTATAATGAAATTTGCAAAAAAAAAGACAAATATAATTTATTTTCTCTTAACAAATTTTATGTTATAAAAGAATGTATATCTTTGTCCTTAAGTGGACACATTTGGTTTTTTTAATCTTTTATTTTTTTAGAAATTAGTCATAAAAAATATTTTTTAGTTTTTTTTTCACTTTTTCAGAAATTTATTCTAAAAAAAAGTGTTGGCCCATTTCGGTCAGTTATTTTTCAGGATTAATTTTTCAAAAAAAATTTAAAAAGCGAAAGATAATTATTTTTAGATTACTAATTTTTGCAATTTCTTTGAAGGATTAAGAAAAAAAGACTATGCGAGACTAAAAACACGTTTAATCTTTAGAAATATTTCATATAAAAAAAAACGAATTTGACAGAAGGAATTTTTTGCAAGAGACCAAATTCTTAAAAAAAAAAAAAAAAACTTTTATGTGATAAAATGATTATTTAAATTAGAAACATTTGTTTTTCATTTTATTTTTAATAGGAAAGTTCATCGTAATTACCATTTATGCCTCTGCTGTGGGTTCTTTCTCTGTTCTCAGATCTCACTAACTTCCTTCGCCGGAGCCATAGTTCTTGATTCCTCCACCACCGTGATTCGTCTCGTCAATCTTCCCTTCTCTTTGAGGTTCCTTCTTCTTCTTCTTCTTCTTCTTCTTCCTCAAAGCTCTTCACAGATTTTTAATTTCATTTTGTTTCCTATTAATCTATGCTATCTATTCAAACTCTTTTCATTTTTAACCATACCCATAATCGCTTCTGCCCCTTTCTCTCACTTTGGGGTTTAAAGCTTGAAGCTTTTCCCTCTGTTGCTAACTGGGTAGTTTTCAAATTTGCACGCCACTCCAAATTTCATTTCCCTTTTTCAAAATGGATTTTGAATCTACTGTTGTTTTTGAGTACATATGCATTGGTGATAGCGTTTTTAATCATTAATAAATGGAATTTTCTGTTCAAATTTCTACCCTCATGCTTAGCACATTCTTTCTTTCAAACTTATGATGTATTTGATTATTGATAGTGATTTGTTAATTGTTGGCTTTTGTGGTATTGTGGTGTGACAATCTATTTCTGACATGGATCTCAATTTGCATTTGGGAATGACGGGTTTTCGTGAGAAGAGGGTTTTCTTAGCCTTGTATTATGTTATCTTGGTGTTGATTTTGTGTACACATTGAAGTTTTTTTTTGATTGGTTATTTTTTTTTTTTTTTTTTTTTTTTTTTTTTTTTTTTGTTTTTTTTTTTTTTTTTTTTTTTTTTTTTTTTTTTTTTTTTTTTGTGGTGCAGTGAGAATGTACAATAATGTTGGATCCCAACCTGGGGTACCGCAGCCTCAAACGAGCTTTCCACCAAATCCTTTCGGAAGTGCTTTTAATGTTGCTGGTTCAGGGCTCATTCGAGGTGGATTGGGTGCTTATGGAGGGAAAATATTAGGATCGAGCTCTGAGTATGTCCAAAGCAATGTAAGACTAAGTAACATTGTCAAAGTTTTGCCCTATGATACATGAGACATGAAGTTGTTCCTTTCATAGATCATAGTGTAAAAGTAGAATTTAGGGTCTAAATTGATATTCAATGATAAATTGAATGATTGTATTCATGTCCATATAAATGTGAAGGCTTATATTTATTTCCTAAATCTTTGGAAGGCCAACTTGTCTTTTGTATCTTCGGAGGTATTTGTTAATTTTATGTGGACATTGAAATTCAAATTGTTGTTTTCCCCTATCTTTCTTGTGCTTAAAATGCGTCTCGTACCTAAAAATTTGGCGTACCCTCTTAAAAAAATATTCAATCCCTTTTCTCTAAGCTGTTGGTATATCTTCTTAGCAGTACTGATTTATCCATTGTCTGAAACTATTGTGAAGGATGTTGCACTCTAGTGTTTGGAGTTTTCTATTAATCTTTTGGAAGAAAATTCAAAATGATCCATGGTTTACTTTAAAATCTAGTTTATAGATGGTTTGTGCACTCACCTTTGATCATGACTGTATATCAATCTATTTAGGCTTGACTGATTATAGAGGGAATACCACTAATGTAGCTGAAAAGTGTCATTAAATAGCTTGATGGACCTTGATTTGCAATCTATATGTATCTTGAGTATGGATAGTGTCTCAAAATGTTAATACAAGATTTTCATCTTTAAGTTAATCTTCTCCATTGAATAACAGATAAGTCGGTATTTCTCTGATCCCCAATACTACTTCCAAGTGAATGACCATTATGTTAAGAACAAATTGAAGGTGGTTTTGTTACCATTCCTGCACAGGGTAAGCAGTAATGTTCAATTTTCTGCAATTCTTCTTAAATTTTCATTTGGTTATCTTATTTATCTTCATGCTGCTTATTTCTTCTTTTCTGGTTCAGGGTCATTGGACTAGAATAACCGAGCCCGTCGGGGGTAGGCTCTCTTATAAGCCCCCAATTTATGACATAAACGCACCAGACCTATACATTCCATTAATGGCATTTGGTACTTATGTCATTCTAGCTGGCCTCTCGTTGGGTCTTCATGGAAAGTAAGTACTCCCCTTCTTCCTCTACCTTAATCCAATAAATTAGTACTGACATGTATGTTGCTCTACTTATTCTTCTCAAATTTTTAGTTAGAAATTTTGCTCCTCACTTTCCTGTTCATACTTGCACTCTTGAGTTGCCAAATGTTTCAACTATATTGTATTGCCATACGAGCGTATTTTAAAGCAATATAGAGAGAAAACTGTTTTTCTTCTATTTTCTCAAGTTTGTGTTGTGAGTTTTAATTGGTCTGTAATGAATGTTGGTAAACCATTATCTGAAGAGGATTGTATGATGTGTGTGTCATTGGGAGGGGACTACAAATCACCACCTGCCTGGTTCAATAAAATGCATTGTACTCTATTAGCAGTGTTCAATGTTGGCAACTTTGTTGCAAGAAGTTTTGGCATCGGTGTGATATGTGTTTATTTCTGCTCCCCTTTGTTTTTAATTTCTTGGTTTTTGTGTCAGGTGCACAAGTTTTTCAGTTTTAATTTTTTGAAAAATATGTTTTTATGTTGTCTTTCCAACTGAAAACTTGTAAGAACTTTATAAGAAGCAAGAGGAACTTTTGAGCTTCTTCGATGTTACAAAGATTGCTAACTATATTATCATTGTGGTTTTTACTTTCATCCCCCTCCCTCCAGTTTGTAATGGACCGTGGCTTATTAAGATGCTATATTTATTATGTACAGGTTTAGTCCAGAAGCTTTGAACTTGTTATTCATCAAGGGATTGCTTGGTTGGGTTATGCAAGCTGCACTACTTAAGGTGACACTACTTTCCTTGGGCAGCGGGGAAGCTCCCCTTCTGGACATTATAGCGTATGCTGGGTATACTTTCACTGGCATATGTTTAGCTGTTCTTGGAAGAATAATATTGGGCTACTCCTACTACTTTCTGATGCCATGGACCTGTTTATGCATGGGAGTCTTCTTGGTGAAAACAATGAAGAGAGTTCTTTTTGCTGAGGTCAGGAGTTATGACTCAAGCAAACACCACTATCTCTTGCTCTTTATTGCTTTGGTTCAGTTTCCATTGTTCACATGGCTTGGAAACATTACTATCAATTGGCTTTTATAGGGTGATAGTTTTTACACTGTACTAGAAGCAATTCTTAGTGAAAGTTTTTGGTTGTTGATGTTGGAGCATTGTAATATATGACCATTTTATTTCCCCATTGTTTTTACCTGTTGGTAAGTTTTCAGAAATGCATAATTACAGGCCTTACTCACATGTTCTTATTTTTCTCGATTCTTGAGATTTGAGACTATTCTTTTCTAAAATTTTGTATACCACTGAAAACAATGTGAAGTTGGAATTTTGTAGCTGTATCTGTGTACCGTATTCACTTGTGAAATGGTATGTCTCACGTTATAAGATATTTTGACTTTTGGCCTGCCTATCTTTTTGTTCCGCCATGTTAATGTAGGACATGATTTCTTCTATTTAGCTCTACAACTCATTAGAAATGGATCCAAAGAATTGAGTTCTTACAAAGATAAAGTAGGGCCTTATTCACGGGAAAGTGAGTCACTCCTTATAAAGAGTAAATATAGCTTTATACCACTTACACATGCATCACTCATGCTCCTATTTGGTAAGGGAACATTTCTTTTTTCTTAATTTTTGTGCCCATGTAGGGGCTTATTTACAAAGATGGTGCAGATTTATCTTCAAATTACATATTACATAAATGGGCAAATTTTAAAAAATTACACAATTGGGTAAGTTGTGTTTAGAGGCACATTTTAGGACGAACAAGTTGTGCTTGGTAGCACAACTTTAGTATGCAGAATTTTTTTTTTTTTTTCTTATACAAAGTCATATGTGCGGAAATACGACTTTTTGAAGTTTTTTTTGGACACCAGAAGTTGTGCTAGGAAGCACGACTTCTACATTAATTTTTTTTTAAAAACCCTCACAGTTATACTTCATTGTGATAAATGTTCATGCAATACTATTTTATATTGCTTTGCCAGCCTAGTACAGAACATGTAACCTTCAAAAATTACATTGTATGCAGTAAAATGACGTCATGGAACAGTACCTTACAATTGTTCGATACAATAGGATTGAGTACACTAAAAAATAGAAAAAGAAAGTATAGTTTAAACAATAATTAAACACCCATAAAATACTTTTGAACATGAACTGGTAGACCCCTTCATGTATTTTTTCTAGGATCTAAGCAGAGGAAGTCGCGATTTGGACAAAACACTTCAAAAATATAATAGAATAAGAGAAATTTTTTTATATATTTTATAGGTATTTAATTATTGTTCAGAATATACTTTTTTTTTTCTTTTTTTAGTGTGTTTAATTCTATTGTATTGGACAATTGTAAGGTAATATTTCCTTCATGTATGATGTCATTTTACTACGTGCAATATAATTTTTGAAAATTGTAGTAGACTGACAAAGCAATATAAAATAATATTGTTCAAAAAAAAATTTATAAATCATAATAATAAAATATAACTATGAGAATTTTTTTCTTTTTAAAAATTAATATAGAAGTCGGGCTTTCTAGCATGACTTCGGATCCATGACTTCTAGCAAAAAGTTATTTTCGCCCACACAATTTTGTAAAAGATAAAAAAAATTACTGTATACTGAAGTCGTGGTATCAATCACGACCTCTTAATCCTAAAATGTACCTCCAAACACGTTATGTAATTTTTTAAAATTTTAAATAAATCTGCACCATTTTTATACCAAAGTACACATTAACTAGATTCTACTTGCCAATATTGACATATTTGGACCGATGTAGTAGTTCTGCTAGGCGGATCATATCTTAAGCTAGGCTATCGAATATCTTAATCTTAAGCAAGGTTATTGAACTCGTTCGTCAACTCGCAGACCCGTCCGAGTTTATGGTTTGTGATTGAGTTGACTTGCCAGTAAACTCGTTTCTGGAATTACCGAAAACTCGTTTCTGGGAATTACCGGAAGTATACTTAGTGGACTCGGCCAAACTCGTGAGTTTGCCATGAGAGTAAACAAGTTGGGAAGAAAACCACAACCTAGGATTCTTAAACTGTGATTTAAGATTCGTCGTCGTCTTCCTGTATGTCGCCATCGTCTTTCAGTGCGTCACTGTTAAGGTTTATCTCCGTCGAGGTTTGCGTGGCATGGTGGGTCTTCTTCTCGTGTCAGGTCATCGCGTCACGTCGTCGGTCTTCACTATCGGGGTTCGCGGCTGCCGTCATCGTCTGTTCGTTGTCGCTGTTCGTCATCAAGGCCACCACAGGTTCTCTTCCACATACTTTCTCTCCTACGAAACTTCTCCTTCGTGCGGTTCGCTCCACTGTGCCTGCTAAGTTAGTTTTAGGTTTGGTTAACATGGCTGCTTTTTTTTTTTCAAATTTAAAGTGAGTTTTTTTTTTAAAAAAGTTTAAAATGAGCGGTTCTTCTAAATTGCAGTTCTTTATTTATAAGCTTTAAAGACATTTATTTCAAATTCTGTTAGAAAATGTTGATATCTCATTTTCACTTAATAAAAAATGCTAAAACATATAATGGATGAAATGGAAAATAATTAAAGTTTTCTATGAAGTAGACTCTTCTACGAGTCGTGTTTCCAGACTCTTCAAGAGTCTAAGTAAAACAACAACAACAAATATCTCAAGTGAAAATGAGGTGTAAAATCTGGAACAAGTTTATAGTAATAAAAGTAATAAGAAGTCTCCGTTGAGAGTACAAGAATCTCAAATGGTTTATAATAATAAAAGTAATAAGCAGAAGTCTCCGTTGAGGGTACAAGAACCCCAAATGGTTTATAGTAATAAAAGTAATAAGCAGAAGTCTCCGTTGAGGGTGCAAGAATCCCAAAGGTACAACACGTGATTTAGAAGTTATATGGTTTAGGCAACTTTCAGAGTGAATTTCCATTCTTATTTAGATCTCTCTTCTGCCCTGAAATCATTTTTCTTCATGGAGACAAAAGGAAGTTCTGAGGTGCCTCTGTTTCCATGGCAAGCCTCCATCTTGGGACATTCTGTAATGGTTATGTCATGGCAGGATGGCAGCTCAAAATGATAAGTGCTTGAACAGAAACATCTAAGGCTTGGAAGCCGGTAAAGGGTTAACCATTGCAATGCCGGGAATATAATCTTCACTCTGTTTGGTTCTTCAGATAGTTTCTCATCTCTAGTGATGATCTCTTCTATCAACTCACATTCATATACTGAAAGCTCTTGGAGTTGTGAAAGGCTTCTGGCCATGGAAGGAGAAAGTACACTTTTCAAACTAGGACAGTGCTGAATCTTTAGCTTTTTAAGGTTCATAAAGCTCAGGATTCCACCATGATATTTCCATATGTGCATCAGTTTAGGAAGATCATACAGATGCAGTTCCTGCAGATCAAAATTGTACGCTGTTTTGGTAGAACCTTCATCTTCATTTTCATCCACTCCCCCCGATTCAAATATCTCAACTAGTGAACCACAATCATGTACCTTGAGTAGTTTTAGATGCTGGAACCTATGCAGCATGTTGGATGGAATACAATGCAACAGTTTTTCATCACCTTCAACGACCAATTCTGCATCACTTCTTAAGTAAGGCAGCAGCTGTTGACCATGCTCAATGCTTGTGATAGTCTCCGATGTTTGTAGTGCAACCTGCAATATGTATGCTTGTTAATAGAAACTCAACTAATGCTACATTTGATAAATCTTATTTTGGGGAAGGGTAGTAATTCTGAAAGAAAAGCAAAATTCTTATCATGTCCTTTGATGTGATTACATATTGAGAATGTATGTACCTTTAAACTCTCGTTAGCATAAAAGATGGTCATATTAAGGTCTCCCATTATGTCAACATACTCATATGAACCTTTATATATACGGAGAAGCTTTGGTGTGGTTACTGATCCATAGCAAAAGGTAGTCATATTGGGACATTTTTCAATTATCATTTCTTCACAAGATGGAAGATCAATATTGAAAGTTCCTGAGCAGAAACATTTGAGGTTGGGAACATAACGAAGCTCCAGCTTGTTCAAAAATGGAAATACAATCTTAGCATTATTTGATCCTTCTGATTCCTCATCTTCCTTAGTAGTTATTTCCTCCATCATGTGGCAACTATAAACTCGTAGGTGCCTGAGTTGCACTAGACTTCTGGCTATTGATGGAGAGAACAAACTACACAAGTTGCCACAGTGTTGTACCTTCAGTATTCTAAGCTTCTGGAATCCCAGAACTCCACCATAGTTTTTCCATAGGTGGATCAGTTTTGGTAGAAAATACAAATTCAATGCTTCTAGCTTGTAGTGTATCATGGCATGGATTTCCTTTGCATCCACACCATGTGATTCAAAAACCTCAACCAGTGAACCACAATTTTTTACAGTGAGTTCCTTTAGATTTTGAAATATGTGTATCACATTGGAGGGAACTAGTTTTAGCAGCCTTTGAAAACCTTCAACTGTCAAGTGTTTTTCTTCGGTGAAGTATCTTTGTATGCTTTTATCCTCCTTGATCCATCCAAGTGTCTCTGATGTTTGAAAAGCCAACTGAAAATCATATTCATTAGTAAATGAAACAATGGGCCATGGTTTCAAAAGACAATTAGCCAACTTAGTGTGAAGTTTTTTTACTAGAGATTATATCCTGTGAATCTAAAATATTTTATATGAAACATGCATTGTACATGCAATAAATGGCCTAATGGTAACAGAAATTCTATTCTCCCAATTATTTTCAACGGTTTTTTGTACTACTTGAATGGATATTGCAAGATAGAGAAACGTGTGATAAGATGAATGGTATTACACTCAAAACACACATAAAAGTGGATAGGGGATGAGAATGTTACTCACAAGTCCTTTGCAAAGTGGTACAGTAGCATTCAGATCTCCCATCCACGTGTTCTTGGTTATATTTCCTATTTCCATGACGACTCCTTCCAACTTTGGACTGTATGAAGGCTCATGAGAGAATGTCTCCATCATGTGGCAATTTTTCACCAATACTTCATGCAATAATGGAAAATCAAAGCCATAGGAACCCTGGCAGAAGGCCTTGAGTTTTGGTAGGTTTTCAAGTTTTAGACGTTGCAAACTGTGAAACACAATCTTAATCACATTCCCTTGTGTTTCTGCTGCAGACACTATTTCCTCTATCTCCCTACACCCAGATATATCTAGCTCTACCAAGCGCACAAAGCTAGTTGATGTTGAGGGAGAGAACAAACAACTAACATTGTTGCAGCTAGTTATTGCTAGATATGTTAGATTAGGAAAAATGAAGCCATTTATAAGTGGATCAACTCTCTCAATTCTGATTTCTTCATTACTTGTTGCCTGCAAATGGATAAAAAGTGAAATCAAAGTGTAATTGGACAAAATCTCATGATTTTGGTTCAAGCTCATGTGTGTTAGATTATAGTTGAAAACGTGGACACATGTTTATTAAACATGAATGATATAAATGTTAGTTTTATGTTTTGAAAATTGTGAACTTATTACAACTTATTTTTTTCAAAAACACTATATGTGCTAGACTGGAAATATTGCATACACCATTTTGAGGTTTACGTAAAAAGAATTCAAAGTAATTGTAAATTTAGTACCTTTTGTTTAAATTATTTACAATTTTAGTCTCTTAATATTTTTAAGTTGATTAAGTTCTCTTATTTTTAAAAATTAGTCCTATTACTGCCTTTTTCCTACTAAAAATAGAGATAGCAATTAACCATGAATGGATAAAGTTCGAAATGAATGCTACTTATATATATATACATATATTCTCATGTGTAAAATATAAAAAAAAAAGACAATATCTTTGAATTCAGATAACTTTATTGCCTATGCTTCTAGATATACCCATACCTTTTACCTAGTTAAAGAGAACTATTATTTTAAATTAAAATAATAAAATATAAAATATTTAATTAAATGCAAATCTAACAAAATAAACTCTTATTTGTAAATGTACAAAATGTATTTGGTATAGTTTATAAACTAATTTGACTTTTACAAAAATATTTGTCAAATAGTTTATTTTGTGAGTTCATAACTTAAATAAGCTACTTTAACTAGCTTTTTTAATTTATAACTTATTTAATTTAATTTTATTAATATTATTATATTTTAATGTGATTTTTTTAATATTTTTAATTCTTTTAGTTATTATTTATTTTTCAATTTCGTAGAGAAAAATATTTTTATTTTAATCATTAAATTATTTTAGTATGCAATAAATTAATTTTTAATTGTTATATACTTCAAATAAAAAAATCTACCATTACAAACAACTGAAATTCTGATATTTTATAATATTATCTTAATCCTAATTTTGTATTTTATAATTTCTTTTTAAATATTGTAAAAAAATCCTATTTTTTTAAAAAAGAATTATTTCCCAAATTTATTATAAATTTCATAAAATTGAAAGACTTAAGTAGAAGATCCAAAATTGAAAGACTTATTGACTAAAACTTAAGGAGCCAAAATTACTTAAAGTCAAAAACTAAAGGGACTAAAGAGTGAATTTAAGACAATTTAAAGTTTTGCTACATAAACTCAAGTGGACTCACCCTTTAGAGCTATGCATAATTGTTACTCCAAAAATAATTTTAGCAGCAACACTTGGCACTAGTTAGCAATGTATTACATACCTCATGGTTTTGATAGCCACTCCCATGGATGCTCTCAAAGGATGGTGATTCTGATGCAGAAGTTGTGAGACAAAAGCTTACAGCATTTGGTAGATGGCTCAATGTAAGAGATTGCAGCTGAGCAAATGAAGCAATTATGGTATCTATTTTCTCCCCTATTTCACCAATAACAACTTCTAGCACCCCACAGTGAGATATGCTAATTCTCTTCAAAGATGACCACTCTAAGGCACATGCCTTTTGGGAAGAGGTGGATGAGGAACTTGATTGAGGAAGAGACAGAGTTAAACTATCTTCTCCTTCTCTTTGGACTAGTTGCTTTACCACCTTACAGTTTGACATTTTTATTTCTTGCAATTTCACAAGGAGCTTTGCTATGGAATATGGGAATAGATATCTCAACTTGTGACAAGAATCTATAGTTAACACAGTGAGGTTGTTGAATGCAGTGATTTCTACAGGAATTTTTGGTGTTTGTGCAAGTATCAACTTCACTAGACAATTGCCATCAGTGTCATTAGAAAGTTGGTTTTGTTTGAGAAGGAACAAGACTTCTAGTGAATCCCATCCTTTTACTTGCACTTGTTCCAAAACTGGAATGGGGGATACTGTTTCTGCTTTGGAATATATATTGCTGACAGAAGGGACATCTTTCTGTGTTGATGAAGCCTGCAATGAATAATAAGTTAACCATCATTTATGTACATAGTTAAGTTCTTTTCTTGCTATTCTTCCATCTGAATCAGAGTTTTATTTTAGTAACTTGTGCTATAATGTAAATATTTATCATGCAGATTAGTGAATAACAAAAAACTTTAGTTCTGATTTGAGAAAAGGGAAAAAGAACTCTTAAAGATGTGTACCGGGTAGGTTTTGTATTATCTAATATAAAAGAACAATGATTTTGTGGCTTAGGTGAATTTTTAGTTCTATAGCCACTTCATTACCTCATGAATTGAACTAAAATTTGTGTATTATTAAGTGAAAAAACTTTTTTTTTTTGTAGAAGAAAGATTAAGGGTTGTTTTCTTGATGCTTAACACAAGAGTTTTACTTATGCAACATGTATAATAGCTTTGATGAAGAATAAAGTAAGCTTACACATTGCCTTGCCTTTACTATTCAAGGATTAACTTTCAATCCTATTTTAATTCAATGAAACATTGAGGTTTAATTTCATGCACAAAATCGGTTTCTTGTTTAGTTCTCTGGACTTTGAAAGAATTTTGACCCGAATGGGGTAGCTAGAAAATAAAACACCCAAAATTTGTTAAAGTAAAAGTTCCAAAATTGTGTGTGTAATGAACTAAAAAAGTAAATTACTCTCATATTACCTTAAACTTCAAGTTGGAAAATACATGTGGGGTGCATCCAAGGCAACACTGAAAAAACATTTGTGAATCCTCTTTAGAAGTACTATTTGCAGCATTACATCTTGAAGAACTTGATGAAGCATTGAAATTCTCTTGTGTTGCCACAGTTTGAGTAAACATGGCAGATGTCATAAGCTGAGGGCATCCATCAATGCATAAAAATCTCAAAGATGGCCACATTATTTCATAGGAATCTGGATAAATGCTCATAAGATTTGGAAGATCAATAAGTGTTAAAGATTCTAATTGAGCAAACACTAGGGTTTCCACATTCTCTTCTTCATTGTCACCATTTAGGTTTACTTCTTTTCCAACAATTTTCTCCATGGATTGGCAGCTATGTATCACCATTTTTTGAAGCTGAGTAAGTGCCCTTGCAATGGTGGGAGTTAGAACAAACCCTAAGGAGTCACATTTCTTGACTTTGATTGATTTCACATTCTGAAAGCCTTGAATGTAGCTTGGAGCATTACCCCAAATGTGTCTTAACTTACTGAGCCAAGATATCTCTATTTCTTTCAACTGGGGAAATAAGAAAGCCTGTGATTCACCATGAAATTGTGAATTTTGCATATCAAACACCATATCTAGCGAAGAACATGCATGCAAGAAGAGTTTTTCCAACTTTGGGAACAGTTGCATCCAGTTAGATCTGAAAAGAGTAGCAATGGGCACAGTCTGATCAACACTTGATTTTGAGCTAGGCAATTGGAGATCTTCAATTACTTCATCATTGGATTCATGAATCTGCAAACAAATGATTGAATGAGACTTTTGAAGATTACAAAAATACATAGTTTGCCTAAATTCCTAGTTTTCCAAAATATAATAACGACGAATTAATTGTTTTTTTGGTGGCTGATGAAATACCAATTTAATTTTTATCAGAAGATTATTCTTTTCATGGGTATACTCCCTACTAAATAAGTTGCCAATCTTTGATGAAGTTATAATTATATATCTGAATTATAACCTTTTAGAGTTTATCTAGTGGTGGATGTATGAATAGTTTTCATCATTAAGTTCTATTTTAAATTGTATTTATTTTTTATTAGAAATAAAAATCTTAATGGATTTGTCCTTATATTATTTTTTTATTTTTTATTTATTTTGGGTTGTGCCTATTATGACAAACTATACATTATTTTTCAAAATATGGATTTTCAATTCACTATAAAATTTTTAACATTTGGATACAACATCATTCATGGAAACTTTTTTAGAAAAAATATAGGGTTTCAGCCTTTATACACAATACATTTTTTTTTTTAACAGCCACTTTGTAACCTATTGCCATAATATTAGGGATAATTTAATTGTCTACCATGTTAAATTTTTTAGGTTCTTTAGAAACATTTTTGTTTAGGTGTCACTTTTCCAGCAATATAATAATTTAAAAAAAAAAATCTTATCTTACATCATTATAAATTAGTCATTGTATCTCTTCTTAATTACTATATATATGAATGTACAATTTTTCTTTAATTTTTTACTATGAACCTTTTTCTATATTCATGTTAGAATTCATAAACCTAAATTGATCCAATCTTATATAAATTGAAACAAAGAGAACAAAAGTACAAAATTGATCAAATTAAAATCCAGTAGGGATAAAGGGGTGGGGTTTGTAGCTCAGATGATTAGAACACGTGACTACAAACCATAATGTTAGGGTTGTAATCGTTAACCTAAAATTTTGTAGAAATTATCCAAACTTTCCATCAGCAGATCAATTATAGTAGGTTTACATCACTTAATTATTTTAATAAATTTTATAAATTCAATAACCATGACTTAATCTGAAATTTATTATCTTAGTTTCTTGTTCTTTTTAACTCCAAAAATAACCATATTTAATCTCTTATTTATTTCAATTTTATGCACTCTTCTTATTTTATTGAGTTAATGATATGGTTTTGAATTAATTATATATGCAGTTATTAAATGAGCACATGGTTTGAAAACTTTTACCAAGCCTTAATAAAATTAACCATTTTTTTTACCAACAACAAAAATAAAAATTAACCATTAAACCATGCAATTAATATAAAAGAGATATGTTTAAATATTTTAAAATATTTTATTTTGTAAATAAAGTTATATTATTGGTAATTACAGCCACTGGTCCTATATATAACAAAAAAGTACTTAATTCATCGACATCAATAAAAATAATTGATGCCCAAAGTATATCAGAGACACCACAACATCTCTTTCTTAAATGTGTAAGGTTTCAAAAACAGTTTGGAATAGTTGCGATGGATGGGTCGGGATGAGTTCAGTTAGACATAATTCTTAATTCTTAGCACACTAACTTTCAAAATTTTCACTTGATGTGTTTTGACTAATAACCAGAATCAGATTTGGTATAGGATGTGCGCTACAATAGTTTTGAAAATCTAAAACTATAAAAGTAAAGTTGTATTTAGGAATGGGGTAATGGGCATGCAAGAAATATTTTGTATGACACAACTGAAAGATTGATTATGGTATAGACGTTTAGGGAAACAGGTTAATCTCAGTTATTCAAATTGATACTTATATCTGTAGTAGTGTCTGAAATCGGTATGATAAAATAGACTAGTGGTGGAAGGTGGTTGGGCAGTCAGCTACTGCAGCAAAGTGTAGTTATTAATGGTTATTGATTATTATTCTTCTTTTATGCTTAATGTTTATGTTGCTTTAATTGGGAAATTAGAGTGATAATATGTTTTTATTATTTCAATTGTAATTGGGAAACTCTTTCCGAGTTAAAAACTAGAGAAGGAGACCAAGCATTTTTATTTATATGGATAGGGTAAAGAGATTAAGCATTCTTAAAATTTTTCTTAAAACAAGCTTTTGTTACACTACTTCAAGTAATTGATAGTGAATCAACGGATTTAGGTTCTTTTTCTTAAAGGATTAAGTCTTGAATATTTTTTTAGGTTAGTAATAATATAATCTTGATTGAATGGAAACAATCAATGATCGCATGCTAACCCGTTTGTTTGATTGTCTTGTATATTTAATAAGTTTTATTCTCCAAATCTCAGATAAAAATTATATTTTAATTAACCAATTTTTACAAAAGTCTACAAATATGATCTTACTTGCAACTTTGATACTTGTACAATTTGATACTCTTACCATGATTTACAAGCAAAGCGAGACTTTTCTCAAACATGTTTTAAAAATGCTAGAAGTTTAGCTATTAAACTTCTTTATTTATTATTAATATTCTATGTTGATCAACTAAGTTATATATTGTTTAAAATAAGTTATAAAAAAACATTCTAATAAGAAGGACAAATACAAAATACTTATATTACCATTGCTATAACTAAGTTATAAGATGCTCACATGATAATTTTACAAGATTTATGTGATAAACTTTCATTAGTAATATATTGTTTTAAATTCTTATGTTTATAATAATTATCTTTAAAATGATTATATCTATAATTAATCTCATCAAAACATCCACTAACATAGGTGATATCAAAGTTAACATAAGTGCATGATATACATATGTATATAAAAAGAAAGAGAGAGAGACAATGAGAGAATATCAAACTTACTTGGATTTTTGAGGAACGATGCTCATGGATAACATTGGTTTCAAAAAATCCGATCAGGTTTGGCAATTCTTGCAACTTCAATTCTATTAAATTAGAAAACTCAATCACCAATTTCCCATCATACTTACTATTACTATTACTTGAGATGATGCATTCAATTCCATAACTTTCAATCACATGTAAAGATTGAAGTGTAGCCAAACTAATTGTTCTTGGAAACAATGTGAAGACGGTCTTCAACTTGTTACAATATTCTATTTTAAGTTTTGTAAGACATCCAAAGCATTGAGATGAAGTAATGAAGTTATCCTTTGCAAAGTCATTTGTTTGACTCATGTAACTAGTTATATTGAATATCTCTTTTAAATTATCCAAATTACTCAAAGAAAATGATAGAAGTTGAGGAAAGATATAACCATCGAATGCATCTACAACATATTCAAGGTTGTTGCAAAACTCAATACTCAGATGTTTCAAAAATGGAAACCCCCTGTCATTTAATTCCAAGATGACATTTTTCATGTTTTTTATATCAACCAAGTTGAGAATTTCAACTTTTTGAAGTAATTGTTGAATGGTCACACTCGTCTTGATATACTTGTAATATGAATTATTTAGTTTCAAAATATTTGGATGTAAGTATCCTTTTCGAACAATGCCATGAGAAAAAGTAGACGAATCTCCAAAATAGACCCAAAATCTCTCAATGTTTTTAAAGAACAAATCTTTGGGTAAATCTTCATTTGTCAAAATTGCAATCTCTATGACCTTCAAATGATGAGATAAAGATTGTAATTCAGAAAGAATGTGATTATTTTCCTTAGAAGGAAGATTCCTTACTCTGAGATAGAGTTCTTCTAGTCGAGATAAGCTTGCCAAGACATTAGCTGATATTTGAATGAGGTAGTTGCATTCAGTCAAATCTAATAACCTCAGGGATCTTAGTTGTCCAATTTCTTCTGGCAACTGTTTGATATTTGAGTTAGAAAAGCTGAGAATCTCAAGCCTTTTAAGTTGCTTACCAATTATAGATATGTCTCTAACATGACAGTTTTCAAGTAGTAGAGTGTGGATGTTGTCCAAAGTTTGAAATACAAAAGTCATTGAATGAATGTGCAAATTTTGTAGACTAAGCACCATAAGCTTATTCACACTTTGGAAGAAATTTTCTGGAACCAAATCCATTTTCTTTGATGCTATTTGCAAAAGCTTCAGCTTTGAACAATTTAACACTTTAGGGTATTCTTTTACTTCTTCAAAGATAAGTGAAATTGCAGTGCTATGACAAGATGTTTCTTCTTTAGGTTGTTCCATTTGAGATCCATCATACTGTACCACAAAATCACATTCTTCTGTAGATGCAATTGATATGATAACATCACGTACAACATCATGCATTTTGACACACTCTTCCGCATTACCGGCTAACAACATGAAACGTCTTTTAAGTTTATCAACGATGGTATGCACTCGATTTCTAACTTTCCACAATACATTAATGCCTTTAAACAATCTCAAACCCACTCCATACCTGAGTAGAACTTCTATAGGAATGTCAAAGTCTTCTGGAAATAAGCAACAAAGGAACAAAATTTTCTTTTCTTCTTCGCTATCTAAAAAATTGTAACTCAACTTGATACTTGAATATACATAAGCTTGCATTCCTAAAAGAGAATTGATGGAAGATTGTTTTAATTGATCAAGTGCATCATCCCATATATGTCTTTCTTTATTTGCTAATGCTTTTGCCATTGTTACAATGGCAATTGGCAACCCTCCACATTCATTTGCAACCTCTTTTGCTATGTGATGAATATCAAGCTTAGTTGAAAGGTTTTTACCAACTGTATCATGAAAAAGATCCCAACTTTCATCTGGAGACAAAATAGAAATTATGAAATTCTTTTGACTTCCCATCCTATAACAAACATCTTCAATTCTTGATGTAAACAAAATTTTACAATTCTTATGATGCTCACTAGAAGGAATCCCAATAGACTCAAAATCAAAGTCTATCCAAACATCATCAAGAACTATTAGGATATTATTAATACCTTTCAATCTTTCATGTAGTTGACATGCTCTTCCTTGAATAGTCTCCTTATCAAATTTCAAGCCTAAACCATCAGCAATTTGACCTTGAACTTTCATATAATCAAGATTTTGGGAAACCACTGCCATTACAACTTCATCAAATAGCTTGCAGTCGTCTAGAATTTTGATTACTTCTTTCACAAGTGTTGTCTTTCCTACTCCACCCATTCCACAAATGCCCAGTATTTTGAAATTTTCATCTTTCAATTTCTCCAAGACTTCTACAATAATTGATTTTCTACTAGGAAAACTTTTGATAACATTTGAGAAGGTGGATCCAAGTCTCGGTATTGGTGGGGAGTAAGCTATGATGTCAAATTTCTCTTCATTTAATCTTTTAACTTTCATTATCAATATTTTTGCTCTCTTGCTTAATGAATAACGTGACACCAAATTTGGAGACCATATATGAAAACACTTATTGTTTGCTACTTGAAAATCATTGAAATTTTCTACTTCATTTATGATTCTTTCCACTTTGTAGAGCCAATCTTGTACAATAGGTACAATTTGACGTCCATTCCTTTTATCTTCATCAACCACCCCTTGCAATCCTTGTTTCCTACCTTCCAATGTTTTGAGTTCATTTTTAAGATCTTTTATATTTCTAGTGTAATAAACTAGATATCCAAATTGATTTGTAATTGGTGCAACTAACGACTCTCCAACTTTTGTGATGGTTCCTGTCGCTAATGCAGTAATAAACGCCATTTTTGCTTTCCAGATTGGATTTGGATCACTGTATAATGTTATAATATAAGAAAACATAATCAAATTACCTTTTGTCAAATAAAAAAAATATAAATAAATATTAATAATTAATGATAAAAGTTTGAGTTTATATTGAAACTTAAGAGAATAAAAAGATGTCACTTCATTTGTTTTTATACAAATTTAGATTTTACAATTTGACGTTTATTATTTCATAATTACTATTATTGTAAGTTTTTCTATACACATATTCATTTTTTCTTTTAACTGCGGAGAAAAAAGTTAAATAAAGAAAAAAAACTTATGTAAAAAGAAAGAAGAAAATAACAATTTTTATTTATTTTTATCTTTTTTTTCAGAGAAAAAATGGAAAAAATATTAGATTTTTTAAAATTAAATTTAAGCAAATTCATCAATTAATATATCCTTTATATATTAAACACAGGTAAAATAATAAAGTAAATTATATAAAATTTGATTATTCAAATACATTATATAAGAAATGTTTTTATTAATTAAAATAACTATCATTAGAAAAGTAAATTATTTTGAATTCTATACAGAAATAGAAATATAAAAAATCAATATCCCTTTACAAACATAATCTCTAATCTCACAATTAAATGTTACATCTTCTTATCTACTTTAGATTAAAAAAAATGTTATAGTCCATCAAGAAACAATAAACAAGTCCATCTTAGCCAATAACTTTGATCTCGTTTAGGATCCAAACCCATGTACTAGTTCAACAACAAAGAAAAGAAATGCCTATATAATTAAATTAATCTTTATCTTAGCTATATCTTTTTTTAATAAGAAAAAGATTAAGCAGTAGTCAAACCCTAAGAGGAGCCCAATCATTCACTTCATTATAAGAAAAAAAATACTAGAAACATAATTATTTATAAATAACAGATGTGAGATTTAACAAGGTTGCTTATCAGATTTGACAATAAACTATTATTCATTAGAAAGAAAAAAACAATATTATTTTTAAATAAAGTAATTTAATTTCTAAGGCCCCAAATATATTCAAATCATACTTTTGATGTCTATATTTACACAAAGTCATTCCAAAAACAACTAAATTGAAGAAAAAGATTAAGCTATAGAGAAATCGAAATAGTAACTTCCAACCATTTAATAACAGAATTTTCATTTAGAGGAATTGACATAGTAACTTTCATTATCTCATTCATTCCATTGCTTATAACTATCTTCAATCTTAATTGTTCCAAAATGTTATTCCCTTCATCCCACCTTTCTCATGGTGAAAGTTTAGGTATTACACTCCCCATTTGATATTTGTTAACCTAATCATTTATTGACAAACATTCACCATGGTAATAAAAACAATTCTTTAATGGTGAATACCAATTACTTGTAGTTGTTAATTTATATATATTTCAATGAAAAACAAATTTGTTAATATATATATATATATATATATTATTGGGTTTGGATTTAGAATTAACAATCAAAACTTTAATGAAACCAAACTACTTATTCAGAATTAACGAGAAATAAACAAAAAGTATATAAATGTGTTTATCGAAAGCTGTTTTTCCGTTTAATAGTATTATATTTACAACATATTTATATTTATTTATGAAAACATAATAATAAATAAATTTATATTGTAACTTTTAACCATAAGATTATGGAATTATGTAATTTATTTATAAATATAAGATAAAATTGAAATTATAAATATGATAATAATTATTTAAAACAATAAAAAAATATTTTTATTTAATAATTTTATTCCAAAATATTTTTTCGACAATTTTTATTATAGAGTTTTTAAGAATTTTATAATAACAAAACAGTTTTTATAAAGTTTTTATAATAATTTCGATATTATAAAGTTTTTATTATTTCAATAATTGATTTAATACATTTTTTTTTGTCATATGATGATGCGTGCTGTCACTAATATACATAATTTTTCAATCCTTTAAATTATATCATATATAATTTAACTTAACTGACACGAAAATAATAAACTTTTGAGTTAATAAAAGAAACTCAAAAAAATATCTAATGTGAAAAAATTATTAAATATTCAAAATAAAAATTGGTCATAAATCAAGACCTAAAACTTATTTAAACCATATTTTAAAAACTAAAATATCTCTCTTTCATTTAACAATATTCTGTAGCATCAATAATTTTAAAATCACACTCATCATTCAATAATTTTATTAAAATTGAACCTATATTAATTGTAATTATCAAATTTGATAATTGTATAAAACATTATTAAAATACATAAATATTATTAAAAATATAAAACATTATAATTGTATAATATTAAAAAATGAAATAAAAGTTACGTGTTCTTAACATTTAAAATACATATTAAAATTTAAATAAAAAGTTATCACATTTAAGTAGAACTTTCAATAATATGCATCCATATATTATTAATAACAATATATATTATTAATAACAATAAATTTATACGTAAAAAAATACTAAAAAATAGGTTATTTTAGTTTTTTTTTAATATTAAAACTTTGATTTATTAATATTTTTTGCTCTTTATCGGTTAACTGATTGTTAAACCTGTTTTGACAATACTTTCATACATTATCGACTTTGCACCACAATCAAACCAGGTAGAGAATTGATTCTTGATCCAGCAAGTTGATTGGTTTGATATCAAGAAACATGCTTTTATAGTGATAAAGAAAAAATAAGAACAAAGAAAAATATAAAAGAAAATAATAAAATTAAAGGAAAGAGACAACTATAGACTATAGCTTCTAGTCTTGTCATTAGAATCTAACCTAATAGATGAAGATTAAGCAAATGCTTGAAAAACATACCTTATGTAAAGCTTTTCAGTTAGAATAAACCAAATCCAAAACTTTTTCTTCTTGCACCCACCAATAATACATCATTCAGTGAATATCTGTCCAAAAGAAACGGGAAAATGAATAAGATCAAGAAATAAAACATGAATATAAGTGATCAAAATGGAAAAGAAAAAAAAGACATTACAACAAACTAGGTTACCTACATACGATCTTTGAAAAGGCTGGTTTGTATCTGTTTTTCACAAACGTTGTCGTCAACTTCTACATATATGAACAATCTGCACAGACCCAAGAAAGCATTCAACAATTTCCCAGAACATTCACCAAGTCAAAGCTGCGAAAAAAACAATGGTTCTTTCTTGATGAAAACGAATAATAGGGACAAAATGAATATTTAAATATGGTTGGGGAAGAAAGTTTGGAGAAGATAACCCAACCTTCAAGTCATAGTTTTGAAAAAAAGCCCCACCATTTTAGAATGTCACTCCAATGTTAATTGTACTCTGTTCACATGGATAGGAACAGTATATTTATTGTATCATTTAATCAATACATGGTCCTTCACATTTTTTATTTATTTTCATTTTTCTAAATAATATTTAGATAGTATTTGAATAAGTATTTAATTGAGATAAGAAATAAGAGTAGTGTAAGTTTTTCTTTTTCAATGTTTTTCTTTTTAGAAGTTTTACCACTTTTTTTTTCTAAAAGGTGCATGAGTTAATTAAGAAAAGCATATATATATATATATATATATATATATATATATATATATATATATTTTTTTTTTATTATTTTATTTTATATATATATATATATATATATATATATATATTTTTTTTATAAATATAATATATATATATATATATATATATATATATATATATATATATATATATATATATATGAGTTTTATCTTTTTTAATTTTTTGAATAATAAGAAATTTTTTAACATAATTATCTATAATCACATTGAACAAACATATAATGCAATTAAAAATCCATAAACTTAAATAATGAATTATATTTTTATATGAATTTGTTTATGATTTATTAATGTATATTCTAATAAAATGATGCAATCTAGATTTAGATTGTAGTGATTTGTTTCAAATTTATTAAAAAGGCTATGTAAATCTCTAGTTAAAATTTTCAAATTCTTGTCTAAGAAATTGATTAGTGGTGAGTTAGTTGTTGCAAACCTAACATAATGTTTAATTCCTATAATGAGAAAAAAAAAACTAAATATAAGTAACATCAATTAAATTAATTCTAACCAATATTTATTTTGTGAATGCTCACACTACATAGAATTTTTTTTTTGTCGTTACTTGAATGGTTTTCTTTATTTTTGTCTTTATGAAGAGCATTGATAAAGAAGACCATTGACCAGGAGGTTATATTTTATGAATAGAAGTAGATGGATACAGGTGGAAATTAATAAAGAAGAGCATTGACTAGTAGAAACGACGAAACGAATTAATGCAAGAGAAACTTCGTGGATAATTATGTTGAAGAAACTGGGAAGATATATATAATGGACAAAACTTGAGCATGTGAGAGATGGAATCAAGTTAGGTATATTCCTCCTTGTAATATTCAAGTATTATTAGTTTAATGATTTTATATACCAGTATCATTAACTTAATAATTTTATATTATATATTTATTGAAAATCATTTTTTTTTATTTTTTTCCTTTTCATATGGTAAAGAGAATATTTTTTTTCCTTTTCATATGGTAAAGAGAATATTTTTTTTCCTTTTCATATGGTAAAGAGAATATTAGAAATCACCCATGTCACAAAACTACCTAAATCTTTTATACACTGAAAAAATTATTGAATTATGGTGACAACACTTTAATTTTTTATTTTCATATGTAAGATTTTAATAAATACTTACTTGAAAACAACTGAAAATAATATGTACCATAAGTTAGAAGAAGATTCTTCTTAACAAAGTATACCAAACAAAATATAAATACACGTTTTAAATGTTGTGCTTTAGGCAAATTCTAACCTAAATAGAACACTTAAAGAATTAATATCTAACCTTTATCGTTTCAATAATACTAATTTGGACAATGACATTAAATTCAAAAACATGCAAAATTAACTTAAAACATTATTTTCGATCTAATTAAAATTTCTAATAGTGGAACTATAATATTGTTGACCTTTATAATATATTATTTCACTAATTTTTTAATATAATTTTTTATGATACTGAAAATCAGGAGAAAAACTTCTGAGGAATTAAGCAAATCATTAAGCGAAATTATGTGTGAATATTTTAAGTTTTAAGGAAATAATAATCCAAAATTAATAAAATGAAGAAACAATGATAAATTTAAACGGTAATACATTATTTATGTTCAATATCTTTTGTACTCAATTCAAATATTAATTTATCAATAAAATAGTATTAATTATGTATTAAATTTCTTACTTATGTTTACTTCTGTGTGAAAAAATTTAAAAAATTAAGATGTTTTTTGTTTATCTGGATGTTTCTTAAATTAAACTTTTCAAGTGCATCCTCTTAAGTATTAAAAAAATATTTAGAAAAGATGGGTTAAATATAAAAAAACTATTTCAATTATATTCACACTATATATCAATTATAAAAAGATTATAAAAAAATAGAAAACTCTTAGTAATACGGTAAAATATATCAAGTAATAAATAATTATTGTTCTCTTAAAGAACTTATGTAATATAATGCAATAACAATTTATAGTAAATTAGACTAAAGAATATTTTCATTGTTTAAATTGATGAGCGAGAAAATAAAATTGTGTAAAAGAAATTAAATTTGTTTTGTTATTTTATCAAACACTTGAAATATGGAAAATGTTAGAAATAATATAGAATGTAATTATTAGGGTTAGCATTCACCAAACATTACTCTTATGCATAAGATCATTCACATCTTCTTTTCAAATTAATGTTAAAGTCAATCACAAGTATACTCAAATCCTAATTCCTTAGTAGAAGGAGTCAATCCCTTGAGCAATCAATAAACAAACTTGCTTTCACAACACCAACTTAAGACAATTAATTATTCAAGTTCATTAAGTAATTTGATTTAGTTCTGGATTACAAAAAAAATATTTTTCAATACCTAATGAATCAAATATTAAGTTATGAATCACCACAACAGACATTAAACATAGAAACAAACTATTAACATTGAATGGAAAGACATGTATATAATTATATCCAATACTAATTACATGAGAGTTCAGCTGGTTACATCTAACCTAACAAAAATGGGTTTAACTCTTCATTGTCATGAAAAGACCAATAATAAGATGAGCAACGGAGAAAGATGATTACAAAAAGAAAAGAAAAAAGAAACCCTTGAAACCCTAGCCGCTCCAAGTCTATTTTTTTCTTTTCCCTAGACAAACTCCCTAACACAAACACAAATACCTTCTTAAATACATTCAGAGGTGTCAGGTCAGAGACTTCCACACTTAGCTCAATTTTCCTGTTGATGGACACAAATTATACTAGTTAGAACTAAGAATTAATCCAGGCTTTAAAAACTAAGAACAAGTAATTCAATCAGTTAGAACTGATTAGAAACCATGGGTTCTTGATTAAAATGATTCGTTCATGAGTTAGGAATGCAAAAACAAAGAATACAAATTAAGAACAACAAAGTACAGAAGATGGAAGAGATAAGAAATGAATAAACATGTCACTTTCTAATAGAAATATAAGTGCAAGAAGAAAATCGTCACTTGAATTTAGAAAACACAAGATAATATTTATGTAATGAGGAATATATCTCAAACATAACCACAATTAAAGAGAGAATTTCAACTATTAGCTTTTCTAAATATGAGTTTTTAGACACTTGTTAGTATTCTAGACATTCTTAGACGTAAGGAAAGTTTTCTAAAACAAGAGCCTTGTTTAGAAAGGCATGTGTATAAATTAAACAACTCCTAGACTATTCTTATTCCAGAACAAAGACCTTGTTTGGAAAGATATGTTCACCAGCCAACACAATCCCTAGATTCTTCTTATTCCATAGCTAGTCTATATAAGCCCGTTTGTAACATAATTCATGAAATAAAATAGAAACTTAAAGACATTTCTCTCAAAATATTATCAATTCTCTAAAGGTATGTCCCTCTTTTCATGAACCTTATGTTTAGTTTATTAATTTCAAATGGTGATTTTTCATTGAACTTATCTTTCTCTTGAGAAAGTGGTGTGTTCTTCATCTCTGTTGGATATCTCACAACAATTAGAGATATGTCCAAATCATAATATATAGTTAACGAAAACTTCACCTTGTTAAGCTGGTTTTGTGAGGTTGGCTTAAGCTTAAATTCCATTTTCTTAAGATGGTATAAAGTCTCCCCTCCCTCAGTCCCACGCTTGAGATGTCTAGTCTTCACCATGAGGAAATGTGTTGAATAGCCAACATTGATTAGAAACGAGACCAATTTATAGTATATTAGTGGATACAAAACTCATCTTACAAGCTCGTTTTATAGAGTTATTAAGTTAGGTTTAAGTCCACTTTCTAAGATTGACTAGGATAGACTCTAAATTACTTTAACACCATCTTATAAAAGTGAATTTTAAGTCTAACTCAACCTTACAAAATTGACCTGTAGGTGAGATTTACAGCTACTCATATACTATAATTTGGTGTGTTATCTCTAGTTGATGTGCTCTTCAACAATCTGTAACCTTTCCCATCTATTTGTACTTTGATGTCCCTTAATTGTTCTACTCATTTGTACATTCTTTCTTTAATGGTTGAACCATTTAAACACATTTAATGATTTTCTAATCATTTATACCGATTAAATTGTTTGTTTTTGGTTTCTAATGCACGGATTCATTTGTTTTTTCACTCAATTAGTTCGAAGCATTGTAACTCAATTCTATCTTATTAAATATTATTTTAATTGAATGTATTTGAGTTTTTCTGTTTCATAGTTGAGTGAAAGTCATGTTTGATGGATCCAAACTCCAAAATATGCCAATAGATACTCATCATGTATGTTTATTCTAGATATAATCAACTGTATTCATTCACATGATGAAAAGAAAACATTTATGGTTGAAATATTATATTTCTGCTCAAAGGTAATGTCATTTCCACTGAAGAATATGGTCATCACCTACCAATGTCTTATGGATAAGGTTCTACAACCAATGTAGAAATGTATGTGGATGACAAGGTGTTGAAGTTAACCAATTGAAGTCTTCACATGGAGGACTTCGAAGAACTCTTTCAAACACTCTCCAAATTCAAATTAAAGCTTAATCTCAATAAGTGTGCATTTCGTGTTTGAGTTGGAAAATTTCTAAGCTTCGTGCTTACCTGAAGGGACATTGAAGTTAATAAAAAAATGTTTCACAATCATTAACATAAGAAACTCTATGAATGTGAAGGAAGTGTACCAATTAACAAGGTGAATTAGCATCTTTATGTAGTAAAGGTTTTTTATATTTCTAGTGTTTACGTAAGAACAACCATTCTCATAGTCAGATGAATGTGAATAATCTTTTGTTAAGGTTAAAGAGTATTTGATGCATCCACCTATTTTGTTAAAACCATATTTTTATCTAACTTTATACATCACAGTCATTGACTAAGTAGTCAACTTTGCTTTGCTGCAATAAGTTGATAATGTCGAGTGATCGATTCCTTTTATTAGTAGGTTGTTTTAGAAAAGCATAGGTGCAATATCAGAAGATTGAATGAGCCACTTTGATTGTGGTGGTAATCGTTATGCATTTGTGGCATTATTTTCAAAGTCATGTGGTGATCGTTAAAAATGATCTCTTGATAAAGCAAGTTCTACCGAAACCAGACATGTCAATTAAAATGATGAAATGAGAAATATAATTATCCAAGTATGACACTGGATATGAAGCATGAGTAAGCATCAAAGCCCAAATCTGACCCCAACATATGACCATGCTAATTGCTCAACTTGGATACTCGTAATAGATGTGACTTATAATTTTAAAGGAAGCAGAACAAAGCACATTTTGGAGAGTCCATATGGAATTATGATTAAGCAGCCATTCCATTTTGTATTTATGGTAAAGTTACAACTAGGCTGAATACAAAATGTTATTGACAAGGATAACTTTGGCTAAGGAGATGGGTGTAAAGATTCACAACTTGTCACTTTACAAATCTTGAGCAAATTTCAAGCCCATGACGCTCACTTAGCTCAATATCTTTCTTGAGTAAGACTATTGACAATGATTTTATACAATTTTTTATTATTTTGTGTACGATTTTTATTATGAAAATAAAAAAGATGAACAAAAAATGAATAAAGGATATGAGAATGAAAATATTCTCTCAGTTTTTGTATATTTCATCAAAAATAGAGAACTGAATATATACAAGTACTGTACCATTCTAGGTATAGCTAAATAAAGAAAACAAAATAAAATTATTACAATATGATAATGTCATAAAAACAAATAAACAGAATTGTTGATAATTTGATTCTATCATAAAGATAAAATCACATAATTAGTTTCCTTCTAGAAGCCTTTTATCCATATCCTCTGAAAAATTCATATAGTTTTATATAATTTTCAACTTGAATCTATAATTAAATGTATCATTTGTAGAATTTAGTAATATGATATTGTTATATGCATAATATATGAAAATTAATTTTTATTATATTTTTTATACAGATAAATTCTATAACCATAAGTTTTGTGAATGGGTATGATATATTAAAATTAAAATTCGTTTAGAAGGTGAATTATAAAAATGAGATTTTTAATATAAATGCTTTTACACTAAAACATAAAATAAAAATTAATAATCAAAACTTATGTTATATATATAAAACCATTGCAACATATTTCAAATATGTAAATTATTTTGTCTCTATTATTTTTAAGTTTTTTTTATAGTGATTAATCAAAGTGGGTTATTAAGTTACATTTCGAAGAAACATTTGTGAATCTCTTAACTGGATTTGCATGTGGAAAGCATTTTTGTCAAGATGACGTTTGTTTCTTTCACAAGTTAAATATATATATATATATATATATATATATATATATATATATATATAATTTTTAATGTGATCTTTTAATAACATTTTTTTTCCATAACACTTGAATTGGAGACATGTTTTAAGAAATTAAGTTTAGTGTTATTCGAATTAATGATATTGCAATAATTTTTAAAATAATTATCATCAAATTAAATAGATTTTATATTATATAATTAAATTGTTTTTATTACAAATAGGTAATTCATTTTATATTATATATTATTCCACTCTACAAAGACACATTTAAGTCTAATATTGTTTTGTTATTTATTTTATTATAATATATATTATATAAGTGACTTGGTTTATATTTTTGAATAATAAGAGAAATTTGAAAACAAGTTTTCCAAGCTAGATCAAATGCTATATCATGTGGTGGGGTATGAGAATTATCCCTTATGGACCTTGTAGAGGAAGAAAAAATAAGGAATGAAACTTGGATGTTACAGGAGGAAAATCTGCCAACGGTCTCGTATAGGTATTGGCTAGCTTAGCTACAGTTCCAATTATATAGATAAGCTCATATATCATGGATCTTCAAGTCTGACTTCTGATTCATAAGACTTTGTCGAACTAAAACCAATGAAAGACTATCTGAGTCAAATGAAAGACTAGCTCACCAGGTACAATCACTTATTAATATTGTCCAAACATTACTTTCACCCAATGCACGAACCATATTTCAACAAGAACAATAGCAACACCAGCCATCACAACATGAACATGAACGAGAATCACAAGAGAACAATGAAAACCAAAATCAAGATCAAGATAAAGATAGACATCCTCACTACTCTAATTATTAGGCAAATAGTTTTTATTTGGAACTTTTGTACTTTTAGTATTTGATTAATATTTTCTTTCAAAATTTGATGTGAATTATATATTGTTGGACCATTATATATGTACTATCACTACTTTATATTATATATAGATTATTACTTTATTTTGAATTTAAATATGCTATCACTTGATTCTTACTACTTGGTTTTATATTGTATATAGATTATTACTTTATTTTGAATTTAAATATGTTATCACTTGATTGTTAATGTGGTGTTTAGAACTTGATTTTGGATTATCTGGATGCTCTTAGACTTCTATTTTAGATTATGCCTTACAGGACAACACATAAATTTAGAATATTTATGAAATATTTTTTTATAACAAAAATTATTTACATACAGAATTACATGCGAATAAGTTATCTACGGAGTTACAAACGGATTACTTATTACTTACATACAGATTTACTTACTAATTTGAAAATTTTAAAAATAAATATTACGATCTTACTTACATGTGAAATTTTTTTATATGTAATTTATCTATAAAATATTTTATATATAATCCCATAGATAAATTACATACGAAAAAAATCTGTATGTAATGTGCATTATAGTTATCTATGACATTTTACATACTGAAAAAATTTCGTATGTAAAATACCGATGCCACATTGATATACAGATTTTTTTCCATATATAATCCTTCAATAGTTAATATTTATATACATAATTTAGACATTATCTATAAACTTTTTTCATAGATAAAATTGATTTTTTTTTAGTTTCTTTTATGATCATTGTTTCATTAATCATGATCAAGTTAATTACATTTTTTTTGGTGTCTCATTTTTTAATTCCAAATAAACGATTTAATGAAAAAAAAAATCTGACTTTCTAATACGCCTTAGATGATACGTTCTTTTTAGAAACAATAAAAGGATAACAAATAAATTATATTATCATTTTGATTATAATATTGAAACACATTATTATATCATAGCACGGAATATCAATAATTATAATAATAATAATAATAATAATAATAATAATAATAAAAATAATAATAATAATAATAAATTAGTATAGGAAGTCAGGAATGTATGAATTCACATTGGGAATAAGGACATTTAAGATAAGATGAATTGGAATAGGAAGTTTCTTATTAATATTGTCCAAACCCTAAAAAATGAATTGACATTAGGAATAAGGACATTTAAAGATAAGATGAATTGGGATAAGAAGTTACTTATTAATATTATTCAAACCCTAAAAAATGAATTAACATTCGGAATAAGGACATTTAAATTGGGATAGGAAGTTACTTATTAATATTTTCCAAACCCTAAAATTTCCAAACCCTAAAAAAATGAATTGACATTGGAAATAAGGTATTTAAAGATAAGATAAATTAGGATAGGAAGTTACTTATTAATATTATCCAAACCCTAAACACTGAATTAACATTGGAAATAAGGACATTTAAAGATAAGATGAATTGGAATAGGAAGTTACTTATTAATATTGTCCAAACCCTAAAAGCTGAATTGACATTGAGAATAAAGACATTTAAAGATAAGATGAATTGGGATAGGAAGTTACTTATTAATATTATCCAAACTCTAAAAAATGAACTGACATTGGAAATAAGGACATTTAAGATGAATTAAGATAGGAAGTTATTTATTAATATTATCCAAACTCTAAAAAATGAATTGACATTGAGAACAAGGACATTTATGCACTTTGGGAATGTATGTCACAAAAAAAAAAAAAAATTAAAA
>Ga0209700_103246_pt1 | contig 31483 bp, 21 predicted proteins | sample SiratroredBW_FD_187528 | JGI IMG/M metagenome (GOLD analysis project Ga0209700, IMG submission 187528) | Root nodule microbial communities of legume samples collected from California, USA - Siratro red BW (SPAdes) (version 2) | ecosystem: Host-associated > Plants > Roots > Nodule | place: USA...
AATCCACCCAGGTCTGCCATGTTTGCTCTGCTCACAATTGTTCCAGCATCCCTTAGGCCAGCCCTCAAGAGCCATACTTCATCCGTGATAGCCATGTCCACGCCTTTCACTTGTGAATAAATGACTCAATCATCTATCCACATATTGGTAAGGAATACCTTCACCAAGTTCGGATAGATATTCCCAGACAGCTTGACAAAACATTCAAGCTTTTGGAACTTGAGGAGATCAGCCACTTGATTCAGATTTTCATTTTTAAGGAACTTCATCCTTAGAAATTTTGGGTTGACCAAAGCTTATTGGCTAAACTCCTTGCGATACTCATTGATGCTCTCTATGTTGCCATCAAACCAACTAGCAAGGAAGCCAGACTCATTATTGTCATCGGATTCATGTTGTTCAACTTGTTTCACCACAACTTTCTTTGTTATCTTTCTGGAGGCAAAGGAGGAGGCCATGGTTTGGTTGAAGGCAAAGACAAAATGCTCAATGGGTTCGAAAAAGTTAGTGTTCACACAATATGAGTAATGTAAGGTGTGTGCAAGTGAATGCAGGACCTATTCCAATTTAAAGAAACTCTAGTGCACAAACAAACAAAAATATTAAACACTGTAGAACAAAACAAATGCATGGCGTAGGTCTAGTAGGCTCCAACAGGTCTTCCAATCAACTCGTGCTTGGCGTAGTCTAACACTCCATCAAGCTATACTCTTTATTGTCTTCATCAAATCACATGCTTAGCTATGGTGCTAACACTTTCTACAATGTTTTCACCATGATCGGTCTAAATCCAATAACAAGGTTTTAAACCATGTTTGTATAGGTGAACCTTGATAATCATGCCCTCCAAAATCCTTGTACAATCACACTTACTACAAAAACATTAAATTCCCCCATCATTTTGATAATAGTCTTGTTCGCAAGCTTTTGTTATAAAGTCTTCAACACCCAATATAAATGACTCTTTCAATACACCTCTTCCTCTATAACACCTATCATACATCCAGGCACAATTTGATGGAATTTGATCCATATTCTGTATTTACAATAATTGACAAAAGTTACTCAATTTTAATTCATACAAATTCATCCATATTCCATATATATTCAAAAATTGGCAGTTTGGGTTTGAACCTTCAACAATATTGGGTGAAACAATCCAAAATGCTTCGTTGGTACCTACCCCATTATTCCCTATAGTCCTTGTCTATCTATATAATAATGTATTATATCCGAATATTTGAAACAGTTTTTTAAGAATAAAATGTTCTTAGAGACTCTATTTTGTGTGTCAACAACCACCAAATTGTTTTTATATTAGGGTAATTTTAAACCACAGTTTTGACTACAAACTCATTCAAAATCTAATTAAACCTTGTCAAATATAACTTCGGTTGTATATTGTATCTTGTATTTTATCTATTTCCATCATTACAGAATAGAAAAATAAATATAACATGAAACTTTCAACTGAAAAATAAATCAACTAAGCATATAAAATTAGACATACAATTAAAAACTAGTAAAATATCATGCGAAAAGTATTTGGTACTGCTTTTGTCTTGAATGTGGAAAGCCAAAATGTACTTTAAATTTTAAGAATTTAAAATCTGAATTAAGCATTGACAAATATGCTAGAACTCGTGTGAACTAGTCTCCCCCATTCTATTTTGCTATATGTTCTGTGTCATGAAATAAACATATTAAAAGAAATTAAATTCCACAAAATTTTCAATACTTTTTAAAATATATTTTTAGTCCATCAAATATTTATCATCAAGAAATGTTGTTGAAAAATAAATAGTTTAATTTTTTTTTACAGATATCAATCATCAAGTTGGTCAAGCTTACAAAAGTGGTCTTAGATTAAATAGACATTTGAGGTACAGTTGCAGTATATTGGAATCTGGATTTTCATTACTTAACTTAAATTGTGATGTTAGTGGAAGATATTAAAACTAATGTATGTAAGTGAGGGATAACCCTCACCTCCGGAGTCAGTATTTTGGGTTGATTTAAATTGAAACTCAAATTTAAGGACATGTCATTTTGGGTACAAATTTTATATTGTTCGAAACTGATGGTGCAAAGTGTTGCACTAAAAATCTAGGTTCATGATTTTCTTGATTCACGACTACTATTTATACTTATGAAATTGTCTTTGTATTTACTCTTAATTACAGCTAACTCTGAAATCTGTATATGTGAAATCTGCTTAGTGTTTTCTTACTGAAGCAATTCATCAAATCTCCAGCCCTTAATTGTAATGTTCAAAAATTTAATAAGATCCTCTACCACGATCCATATTAGGCATAAGGATTTATCCTCTTAAGCAATATCATTGTGACACCAAACAACAAATTCTGGTGAAAGCGGCATTGGATTTTTGAACAATTTGATTGCAGAATCATCAAAGATAACGTTGGAAGGGAGGAAAGACAAAAATGAAATCAGAAGCATAAAAGAGAGTGCTATTCTAAAACAACCAACAAAAGAAAATAGCCTATGTAAGGTGTGTCATCTAGTGTCTGCAGAGAACTTAGTGAAAGATCATGAAACATGCTTTGGAGTTCAAATTGATTAAAGCTGAATGCACTGCCATATGATTAAATTATTAAATTGATCACTTTGGAGTTCAATTGATTAAAGCTAAATGCACTGCCATATGATTGTGTTAGGAATCAAACTTATCCTACTTTGATACTGTCCTTACAATACACCACAAATTAACATAAAAACAACTTACAAAGTAAATACTTCTAACAAGAAATATACCTCAAAATGATACAGTAACAGGAACAAACCAGCAAACACTTCAACCACAGATGCTTGACTTAGCTAATCCTGTTCAATGTCATTAAAAAGAAAATACATGAAAAACGAATGCCAAGTAAAGGAGTCACTTTCACGGGTATCCAAAAATAATATAGGATATCTCTTCTTAACTTATTCTTTCATCTAAAATCTCAAGGATTGATAGTTATAGTTAATAAAGCAAGTTCTTCTCTAAAGTTTAATGACTTACTTTTTTTGCCTTAGCTACTGGTGCGAAACATGAGAAAGATTCTGCGATTCAGTCTTTAATAAAATAGACTATTCTTAGTGTTTTTATTAAGAAGTAGTCGATATGTTATAAGTTTTAACTTAGAGGGAGGACCAAGGGATGAAAGAGGCATCATGGTGAACGTCAATCTATCTAAATCACAAAAAACATCGCCTTAACCATGCAACCTAAAAAGATAATTTATTCACTTATCATTCTTGTTATTTGATTTAGAGTGCAAATAATCACAAAAAATAAGTAAATCTAAACATATTACAAATCGTACTTTGTGCTTCACTTAGAAAGAGGTGTTGCACCAACCATACTCAAGGTAAAATGTTAATTAGTATGGGTAAATTTTTTTATAAATATGACTTCAACTTCGTATTTTACGGTAAAGTAAAGTCGAGTTTGTCAATAATAATTTTTGTGTTAATGACAAGCAACAACTGAAACACGACTTTCATTAATGTAACTCGAAATTCTTTTTCTTTCATTTAAAATAATTGGTTGCCTAAGTTGTCATAAACGTTCAAGAATCTTAATGAATCCTATAGATTCGAAATTCGTATTGCCAACTCTCTTGCATAAATAAGCTATGTGCTTTTACTTGGCCTGTAAATTATGGTGAAAAAATAAAGCCTGTAAATTAAGGTGAAAAAATAAAGCTCAGTGAGTTACCACAGAAAACGAAGTGAATGAAACATGAATATTTGAGAGGAAAAACATATGCAGTGAGCAAAAAATTACCTACGCTATGCTACGGTTCATACATAGATAAAGAGGGTACAGTGGATGGAGGCTGACACTACCCTTCTTAGTTTGGGAGAAACAAATACAGCGTTTTTAAAATTAGTGATTTTAAATATTTGAAACCTACAAAGAACACTTACAAATTTCATGCATTTGGATAAAATCGTTCAATTTACTATAAACACACTTAGAAGCAAAAACAATGATTAAGACATAGGTTGATGTCGTTACCTTTCACTAGAAGCTTTCACTTTTTCAATTGAACTTCAATTTGTGCTTACGAACCCAACCCAACACTCCATGTATAGAAGCATGGCTTGATTTGAGGTTAGGGTATGGTTTGAATTAGGTTCTGGCGAGCTTGTTTCCGTGCTTAGGTTAGGAGTGATTTGGAGTTAATGTAATGACTGTAACGAAGGAACGAGATGAAGGAACAGGATGAAGACGAGACAATGACGATGGAAGGAAAATTTAAATAATGGAAGATTTAGACAGTAAAAGACGAGACGATTTTAGGATTTTGGAATGATAGCTACGAGGAGCATAGTCATCACAATGCAACTTAGTTTTCTATTTCTGATTTCACTGAGATTTGAATTTCCTTAAAAGTTATTTTTAAAATCCATCCGTAAATCAATAAAAAACCCATGCCTTAAATTCCCAACTAATTTGAAAACCATTAAATACGGAAAAATCCTTCTGAAATTTTCTCACCATATCAGGCTAAAATTATGTACAAAAGATACTTATGAAATTTCCAGTTCACCGTTACGTATGAAAAAAAATCCGTATGTAACGAGATTTTATATACGGATTAAAATCTATATGTAAAATCTGTATGTAACACAAACTTTATCTACAGAACAAAATCCATATATATTAATCTGTATATAAAACTAAAATTTCTTATAGTGATTCTTTTATATTTGTGACACTTTCAATACATGTGGCAATATTTAGTCTCATTCTGTGAAAATTTTAAAACCTTGCAATTTGGCTATAGATCATAACAGTATATTATTAACTTCACTACATATATGCATCCTTTCTTTATAGTAGGCAAGATATCACTCTCATAACAACAACTTTACCAACAAATAGGTTTTTACTATTTTCTTCATCTTCAAATTTCAAAATATTTCTTAAAGTTCTATCAAAAACTTTAAAACATAATTTATTCATCATCGGTGCTTCATCCTATATAATCAATTTGGTTTCAATAAAAAAACCTAACACGAAAACTTTCTTGAATTTTGTTGCAGGTTGATTCCCCATCGTGTGCAAAACCTAGAGTGTGTTGTCTTTCTTCTAAGAAATAAAAAAGAAGTTATCTCACTTGAATTTACATAACAATCATTCCCGTAAATCTAAGAGGACATGACAATATTCTCCACATAAATATTTTTCCCATACCACAATAATCATATAGAAAAAAGAATACCCTTTGTTGTAAAAGAATTACTGACATGATGTTTCCACGTACAAGTAGTTGTTAAATATTGAGGGATTGCAACACTGAGGCATGTTTTGTCATATCTTCTTTATCATAGTTTGACTCGTTAATAGTAAACTATTTTGAAAGTGATGAATTTGAAAGATATGGTTGTAGAAGAGAAACAAAATCTTTTAGAAATCTACCATTTGACAACAATAATTGTCCAATTTCTAAAAGACAAAAATCATGTAGTTTAGCATCCGCAATTAAAAGACCTTCAAAAGAAGAAATTCATCATATAAACATCAATTAATATTCTTAAATTTTTAAAATTAATAAATATAATACTTGAAAAATTATTTTGACTCCTTCTTTGGTATAAGATTTTATCTGAAAGTAATTTTTAAGTAGAACTCCAAACTACATCAGGTTTGGACATGATATTCATGACCAATAATGTAATAAATAACCTTTTAAGTTGAGTTCCAGAAGTTAGTTGTTGGCTTCTTTGATTGCATCAATGAACTCTTTATCGTCTCTTAATAACCCCAAAGCATTACAAACTTGTTTATATGTTTCAAAAGTTTGTCTATTGATTGCTTTTATGGTAACATAATCAATACAATCCTTTTCAATTATCAATAATATCCTTATGTAATACAATTCACCAGATCTAGAAAGATCATATGTAACTCTACCAATCATATAACCTTGGTTCGTTGATTTCTATTGTTTTGTTGAGATATCCAGACAAACTTACGTGAAAATTCAGAATTTATCAATTTCTTCCCTCCTCGTACATTTTATTAGCCTCAAACCAAGTTAAAAACATAGTGTAAACATTTTAACTATTTTAAAGATTAAATCATTTGATTATCGTCTTGAAATAAAATTGATCATTGACATAGCTGATCGAATGTTAATCTTTTGATAGTATTGTGGATCTCAAAACCTTATATTGTCCAAATTCTTTCACATGGAGATATGTATCTACAATGATAATAATTTTTTATTTAATCAATAATAGGTGTGTCTGTACTTTGTGAAGAACTATTACTAATTCAAATTTTAGCTCTATTTGAACATTTGTTAATATATTTAAACAAATACTTGATTAAATTTGATTTTTTGTAGTATTCTTGACATTAGATTGATATCTCATTAAAATAAATGGTATAAGGAACAGCACTCCTATTATCTAGTCTAATTCCATTTTTTTCATTAATATACAATTATCATGATGTCTATAAGATGGATATCCATCTTCATCAATAGTAGTCAAACATGAATCTTTTTTAGGATAAAAATTTGAAACATCTACCTTTCGATATGCAAGGTAAGTTGAATTTAGGTATACCACATAGACCGTATATCATATAACTTGTAACAACCTTTTATATTTTTAGATATTGATATGGATGCAATAATTCAGTACAGATAATTCTAGAAATATCCCTTATAGTTTGCAGTTTATTTTTGACATCCAATATATGAACATGCAGTAATCCTCTCTTTTAAAATTCAATAATGTACATTCTTAATATAATAAAACAAGAATTAATACAATAGTTCACACATTTTAATGTATCAACTTTATATAAACAAAGATAATAAAAATATGTTATCATTTGATCTAGTTTCATTTTGACACTCTACAAACAATATCAAGTTATCTAAAATAGTTAACCCTTTTGGTAAAAAAAAAAAAAAAAATCATACTTTTCACTCCAATTAACATTACAAGTTATAGTTATAGATAAGTCCAAATATCCAAATCTCTTATAAATAGTTATACCATCTTGACAATTGTTAATCATCTGCCTTATACAATCAATAAATGAAGTAGGTCGAGCTACAAGTTTACCAATTAAAAAAGGATCTATCTCCCCTCTATTATCAGTTTCTTACAAGCCATTAAGAAATTCAAAAAGGATTACTTTTTTATTAACTCTTATGAAGGACAATTGTTGTGCCTCAATCACAACTTGTTGAAATAACCTACATGTGTTCACTATGTCACCAAACTCAACAACTTTATGTTGGATTCTAAATGCAATAAATTTCTTTAAAGAAACACAAATTCTTTTCTGACTTTCACTATGATTGTGCCACTCTTATTATAATGTTTCATGTCATATACTCAATTCACCTGAACACTTTTTCGTAATTATGTCTCTTCCTTACCCAATATCCATTCATTGAAAAATAAATCTTACCACTAATGGAAGTAAAAAAAAACATTCTCTAGTAACTTCTAATGTTATGCAAAACTTTTAATGTTCAACAACTTTCAAGATGCTATGGCTATTTGTAAAAAATTTGATATATTGATTTGTTTATAACTATAACATGTACTATTAATTGGAGTGAAATTCGGGGTTTTCTTCTGCCAAAATATTCTAAATGCAATAAATTTCTTTAAAGAAACACAAATTCTTTTCTGACTTTCACTATAATTGTGCCACTCTTATTATAATGTTTCATGTCATATACTCAATTCACCTGAACACTTTTTCGTAATTATGTCTCTTCCTTACCCAATATCCATTCATTGAAAAATAAATCTTACCACTAATGGAAGTAAAAAAAAACATTCTCTAGTAACTTCTAATGTTATGCAAAACTTTTAATGTTCAACAACTTTCAAGATGCTATGGCTATTTGTAAAAAATTTGATATATTGATTTGTTTATAACTATAACATGTACTATTAATTGGAGTGAAATTCGGGGTTTTCTTCTGCCAAAATATTTAAGTACTTCAAATAGACCTTATATTGTTTGTAGGGGGTTCAAAATGAAACTAGATTAGATGATGACAGATTTCAAGAAGAATAACTTTTTTGGCAATACTTACACATCTATTTATTTGTGTTATTTTTTTATGTTATCATTTATTAAAATATAAATGAGTAATAATGATCTATGTTTGTATATTAGGAATGTATATTGTGGAATTCCAAAAGAGAGGTCCACCACATGCTCATATATTATTGTGGTTGAATGGCAAAAATAAATTACAAACTGCTAAAGGTATTAATAGAGTTATCTTGGCGAAATTACCACATGCAAATATATGTCCAAAAATTTTCAAAATTGTTGCAAGTTATACAATACACGGTCCATGTGGAGCAGTTAGATTCAAGTCACCTTGCATGAAATAAGATAAAGGTTCAAAATTTTATCCTAAGAAATTCACATTTTCAACTATCATTAATGAAGATGAATATATGTGTTATAAACGACGTGATGATGGTGTATTTGTGAAGAAAAACGAAATTAAATTAGATAATAAAAGTGTTATTCCTTATAGTCCACTTCTTTTAATGAGGTATGAAGCTCATGTTAATACAGAATACTACAACAAGTCAAATTTAATCAAATATTTGTTTAAATATGTCAACAAAGGTCCATATAGAGTTACAATTGAAATTTCTAGCAATTCTGCAGAAAGCACTGACACACCTATTGTTGACGAAATCAAAAACTACTATGATTGTAGATACTTATCTCCATGTGAGGTTGTTTGACAAATATTTGGTTTCGACATTTACCATCGATGGCCTCATATCTAAAGATTAACATTCCACTTGCCATGTCAACATTCAATTGTTTCAAGATGATGAGCAAGTTGTTGTAGTCTTACAAAAAGGACAAACTGCCAACACAATGTTTTTAGCTTGGTTTGAGGCCAATAAAAAACATACGAGGAAGATAAAAATTTGACATATTCTGAATTTCCAAACACGTTTGTCTGGATGCCTCAACAAAGACTATGGAGACCAAGGAAGTAGGACTACATGATTAGTAGAGTGACATATGTTCTTTCTGAATCTAGTGAATTGTATTACATACGAATATTATTGACAATTCAAAAGGATTGTACTGATTATGATAGCATAAAAACAATCAATGGACAAATTTTTAAGACGTATGAACAGATTTGTTATGCTTCAAAATTATTGGCTGATAATAAAGAGATCATTGATGCAATCAAAAAAACTAACGAATTAGCTTTTGGAACTCAACTTCAAAAATTATTTGTTTCATTATTGATCATGAATACCATGTCCAAACCTGATGTTGTTTGAAATACTATATGAAAGTTACTTTCAGATGAAATCTTATACCATGAAAGGACACAAAATAACTTGTCAGGTACTATATTTAGTAATATTACGAATATAATTATATTAATTGGTCTTTATATGATGGTTTTTCTTGTATAGGGCTTCAAATTGCGGATCCTCAACTCCACAATCTTTCTCTTCTAGAGATTGAAATGTTATTAGTGTCCAACAGTAGATCCTTAAAAGAATTTGTTTCTCTTCCACAGCCTGATATGTAAAATTCCTCATTCTTTCAAAACACATTTATTGGGGACAAACTAAACTATGATAAAGAAGATATGGCAAAACAACATGTGTCAATGTTAGAATCTCTTAATATTGAACAAGTGAGAGTCTATAAAGAGATCATGTCAGCAGTCCTTTTATTAAAAGAAAGGTTCTTTTTTTTTGTATAGCTACGGTGGTATGGAAAAAATCTTTATATGAAAAATATTGTCATGTGCTCTTAGATCTAAGAAAATGCTAGTTTTAAATGTAGCTTTAAGTAGGATAGCTTCTTTGCTACTTCCAGAAGAAAAGATCGCACATTCTAAGTTTTGTATACCTATATTAATAAATGAGAAATCAACGTGCAACATACCTCAAGAAAGTCTTCGTGCAAGGTTATTGATTAAAACAAAATTGATTACATGAGATGAAGCATCAATGATGAATAGATTATATTTCAAAGCATTTGAAAGAACCTCGAAAGATATTATAAAATCTCAAAGTGAAGAAAACATTAAAAAACTATTTGGAAGAAAAGTTGTTTTGGGAGGCGATTTTAGGCAAATCTTACCTATTGTAAAAAAAGGATCTAGATAAGATGTTGTCAAGTCAACAATAAACTACTCTTATCTATGACAAAATTATAAAGTTTTAAAACTTATGCAAAACATGAGGTTAAGTACAATATGTGTTCAGAATGTCATGAGTATAAAAGAATTTGCTGACTAGATTTTGAAATTAGGTGATGGACAAACAAATCTAAATGAAAATGGAAAGATAATTATACATATACCAGAACATCTACTAATCCAAAAGAGCAACTCACCTTTGCTATCATTAGTTCACTTTGCCTATCCTCAGAATGTCTTAAATATGATATGTGAAACACTTTTTGATGATGCAGCAATACTTTGTCCAACAATTGAGGTTGTAAAAGAAATTAATGATTTTATCCTATCTTTAATTGATGTCGAAGAAAAAATATATTTCACCTTAGATACACCATGCGAATATGATGAAGACAATGACATTCAAAGAATGAACTTGATATCTTCTGATTCAACATTACCATTCAAATTTCAAAGAAAACAATTTTCAATAATTTTATGTTTTGCAATCATAAAAATTAAAAGTCAAAGCTAATCACTTTTCAAAAGTTAGATTGTAACTTCACACATGGTCAATTTATATTGCTATTTTTAGAGTGAAAACAAATCAAGGATTTAAAATACTCATTTTGGATGAAGATGAAAAGGTAGCAAACACGACTAAAGATGTGGTCTGCAAAGGAATATTTCAAAATCTTTAACATACATTTCATGTCAGGTATAACTATATAATTGTTTTAATTGTAGTATGCTTTTTTTACATATTTGTGTCAAACTTCCGAAGCTGTAAACATGTGACTATAAACAAAAAAAACATCTATATGTTGGTTAAATATTTCGAACTTTGTTGTGAATAATTTTTATCACGAAGAATCAATTCATTAAGAACAAAATGATGTTGATTAAAGATTATGTATTTATGTACTAATATTACTATTTCGCACGCTCTGCTGGCTTTTCATTTGCTGATCGTATATACCTTTTTTTCTCATATAGTCCACAATCCTTCCACAGATCTCAGTATCAAAATATTATATCTTATTTTGTATTTGGTTTACCTGTGCTTTTGTATTTTCATCCTCTCATTCAGTTTGTTTGTAGAGCGTGCTTTTGCCATTCGTTTCTTACAGAACTCGGTGGTCAATGGCATTTCGCTGATCATGCACGAAATACTCATGTGGTGACCCACAATATAAATTTATTGAAGCCAAAACTTACATAAGGATGTGCTAAACTGATTAAATTTTATAAACTTCAAGTAGACCACCATATTTTGTTCCGATACGTAGGAGACAACTGTTTTAATATTACTGTATTTAAGGAAAACGCCACACATGAATCACTGAGCTTATTCTATACAAGTGTTGTCACACTAACAAGATATCAATGTCAGGCGAGCCATTTGGCAAATTCATTATTTTATAATTTCATTCTTTACTCTTCGAAAATAATGCTTAATTATTTTGTAATTTACAAATACTATTCTGGGTAGGATTTGACTTCCCACTTTGTCAAATGTATGAATAAATCAAGGTTGAATTATGTCATTCTTCATAATGCAAGCTGCTGAGAAGAAATTTCAACCAAAAAGAAAACTAAGATTGGAAGCGAATGGAAGGAATTTTGCATTTCATACTTTCATACCATTTTCAAGAGGGTGACTTAATTTGCTTCGAGGGTGAGATACACAAAACAAACACAAACTTAAGAGTTATTCTACTTTCGTAATTTTGTATCTTTTCTGCTTTGCTCACTCATGTTTTTTGCACAAGATTTCTTTATTGCGAAACCAGAACAATCTCGTAATATTGCAACTAATCATTTTTCGTTATGTATATATAAGCATAATTTATACTTAAGGATGTCAATCTCGTAATATTGCAACTAATCATTTTTCGTTATGTATATATAAGCATAATTTATACTTAAGGATGTGTATGTTGTCATTTATATAAGCATAATTTCTTGGTAGAAAGAGTCCTGATATAAGTACGAAGACCTATTCTTTGTGCAATGAGTTAACTGCATATGCAATCTAATTTTTCTTTAACTATATGTTAAGTATATGTTAAGTACCGTAACTATATTAATTATCATTGTATCAGGTTTTTTAATTCAAATCACGATGAGACGGAGGACAATAATGAAAGATCAGGAAATACATTTTTTTTAAAGGAAAAACAACAGCCTCTCATGTACAAGACACTGTTCATGTAAACCTCTCATTTTTCCTATAAGTTCATTGTATATTCAATTTACAATATTTCTTATTCTTTAAAAACTTTTATTTTTAAAATTTTAATAAACCAATTTCATATAATAATATATTATTTTCTTAAAGTAAATCCCGTGCGTTGCACGGGTCGTCTACTAGTTATAGATAACATGTTACGCCTTGTGTTTAATAAGTTTCTTTTTTCTTTCAGAGCAAAGGAAAAGGCCAAATGAAAATACATACCTTCCATATGCTCTCTACACACATAATAAATATGCATGCGTAGTTTAAAGGAAAGAAGACTAAGGAATAAACGAGTATTCATATTTTTGGAATAGTATGCAAGATGAACTTTTAGATGAAAGAGTCCATAATATTCATACTTTTGGAATAGAATAGTATGAGATTCTGGGGTGCAAGTTGGCCTAAGACTCTTTCACTACAATAATTTTAGGATCCAATTGCAAGGTATGGAACTTGGATTTATGCTCTGAAACTACAACAACTAGCTTAATGCAAGATTTATGCAGCAATTCAGTCTTTCCATCATATCAAAATTATGCTCCCCGAAGTGTCCCAAAAAATCCCATCTTCATCACTGGTCTTTCAAAGTAACACAAATTTTCACGAACATATGTGGACCTTTTGGGTTCCTTTGTCTCTATTCAAGTTTCCCACACACAACAGAATAGCCGGAACCTTTTTACCTCTACACCTCTTATTCTTGGGAGTCTTTTTTTATCTCATTCAATTTTATTTACCCACTTTCGTTCGTTCACAAACAAAACAAATGTTAATAAATGACTCAAAAAAATAAAACCACAGCATATCATGCCTGTTTGCATTGAGAGGTCTAAGCGTAGCAGATTGAGAGGTCTAAGCGTAGCAGAGTTGGACTTAGGACCCACTCCTACGAAATCAAAGGCTCAATCTAAAGATATTCAAGTCAGAAAGAAACCCAACATATTCAAACGGTTTAACCCATTTTCACAAACAAATTACAAATTGGGTTAAGACAAACCTTTTTTGCAGTCTCCCTAGGATTGTGAACCAGATTCCATCACTTCTTCAACTTCATGCATTAACTACAAATGAAGATTTTGTTAGCTGTACACAATTTAAATTTCTAAAGTTTAACAAAATTTTAATTAAATATAAAGCAAAACCCGTTACCTGGCACATAGACGTGTGGGGCTCCAAGTGAGGTGGGGAGAAACGAACCTCGAGTTTTCAAATTTGGGGTTTTCAAACCTACAAAATGAGAAAATCTATGGACCATGACTACAACAAAAGAAAGAAATTTAACAATACGAAAATGAATTTCAAAACCTCATAACAGCCTTATAACCTGAGATATGGAGTGTGTCTGAGTGCCTAAGCCAACAAAAGGTACGAGCAGGTGGAACAAGGCAGAGTAAGAACTCAACTGATAATAATATGCGTAGAAAGTGACAAAGTAAGTAAAACTTGTTTTTTTTGAACAAAATCAACTTCTCTTCAAAGGTTCATTCTATACATGAAAGTATAAAATTATAATATATACAACCGTACATACACTAAGTAAGTAAAAATGTTATTTTTTTAAAAGTTGAAAACATCTTGTCAATTTTACACTGTTACGTACACATATAACAATTTCAATATATGTACCATTCACCCAAAGGAATCATATTTACACTAAAAGAAATTGTAAGAACAATTCTTACTATAATTGTCTAACGAAGCTTACAAATTCCAAGCGATTCAGTTCACTTTTAAATTGCCATCTGAAATAGTGATGTTTATGGCCGTGATTATTAAGGCATGCACTTTTCCCATCAATGATTTGATATATCAAGCCACTATCACGGGTTTTGTTACTTTTCAGTACTTGAAACTGTGCGCAAAAAGACAATTGAATAAAATTTAAGATGTTTGGGATGCAGGCTTTTACCTACCAGGTATTACGAAGAGCAATTTTATATGATCTGCTATCGCCAGAACCAGTACACTTTTAGGCATGCCGTGAAGGGAAATTAAACCCTTTTCAGTCAAACTGTTGAGAGACTTCTTGAAGGAAAGTTATGCACCGTCCAGATATCATGTTTTTGTGTTTTACAAATTAATTCTTTTCCGTGAATATTATGATAGGTAAATGCAATAATTGAATTGAGACTGTGCTCGCAAGAAATAAAAATGACTTTAATTGTATTGCTTGAACTTTATTTAATTGTATTGTCCGGCTGCGTTTGGACTGTGAGATAAAATATGAAAGAATAAATTTAAAATAATTTGAGATCTTGAAAAGTTTAATTATTTAGATTAAAAAAAAATGATAAAATTTAAATAAAAAATTTATAAATAATGAAATACATGTAATAAATATTTTAAGATTTTTTAATATGTAAAATTATAAAATTATAAATTTATTTTTGTAATTAAAAATGATTAAAATAAAATATAATTTATTTATTTAATATCATTGATAATTTTTTTAAAAAATTATAACAGTATTCTTTTAAATTAAAATTTAATTTATAATAAAATATAATTAACTTATTAAACTAAACTGATTAATTTTTTAAAATAAAAAATTATAACATTAGAAATTTTTAAAATAATTTTTATATTAAATTTAAAAAATATTATTTTTTAACAATAAATTATTATTTTTATTATTATTATTATTATATAATTTATTTTAGTTTAAATAATTTTATTTGTTTTATTAAATTATAATTATATCATTATTAATTATTATAATCTATTTTATTGATAATATTCAATAATATTTTTATTATAGAAATTTTATATAATATTTAATATTTTTATTTCTAAATATAATTTATTATAATATTATTATTACAACAAATTAAAATATATATAATTAATTAAATTAATATAAACGTAATCGATTATTAGGTATCGATTATATATTCGTTAGTATAATCGGTTAAATATTATATATTATAATTAATTATATTTTATATATGATAATAATTTATTTATTGTTTAGTATATTTTTATTATTGTATTATATTATATAATTATTATAATATATAATTAGTTATATATTAATTTTATAAGATGTAATTAATTAGTTTTTTAAAATATGAATAGGGTTAAATTTGTCTTTAGAACATTGCTTACGTGGCTTTCTATAATCTTCGTATTGGAGCAAAGATCAGAAATAATCCTCTCTCACAAATCCGTCCGTGCAAATTGGTAAAAGCAAACAAAATTTCTTCTGCAAATCAGCGGTATCCTTCCTCTCCTCCAAATCCGTCTATAGAAACAAACGAACCGTTAAGCTTAAATGGTTAATGGCAGTGAGGGGGAGTTACTAGAGCTTATGGAAATAGCATATTATTCCTTTTTACAAGCTTACAAATAATAAGAAATCCATGTTGTGAAGCTCTCTAAGAGGTTATGGAATTAGAGTTTTTGGATAAAAATATTTAGCGTCTACATGTATACAAGCTAAAAAGTGTGTTTTAGTGCTTCTCCATTAAAAATCTTACTTGAACAAATTCTCTTCATAATGACAAGAAGAAAGTGAAATAAGTTTTTTCGTAAGTTAAAATTGATATTTATACAAGTTCATTTGTAGAAGTTCTTTCATATAGTTTCTCATAAATATATTTTTTTTAACTACTTATGGAGAAGTATCCCTTTCTTTTTATTTTTAAATTTTTGAAATTCCTTTAGAGAATTTTATCAAAATAGGTTTTAAAACTTTTTCTAGTATAAAATCTCTCAAAGCACTTCTTTCATTATATTCAAACAGACCTAGTTAAACATTTGTGTAAAAGTTGTTTTTAACTTTTTACGATAGAAGTAGAGTTAAACTGTTTTGTTTTGAGTTGTAAGTTGGTTTTATTAGTTATTCTGAGCATGGTAGTTAGAATCGTAAGAACCGCACGATGTGAATCGCAATTCGTTCCAAAAATTGTTCATAACAATTCATATTGGTAGATGAATCGTTTTATATCATGAATCGTGACATGAATTGAATGAATCGCAATTGAATCGTGTGATTCGCGATTATTTTCTATTATATACGATTCATGGTGACACATACATTTTCTCACATGCAAGAAATGAAAAATACCAAAAAGAAGGGGAAGAAACACAACAAAGAAGAAAAAAAGAATCTTAAACTAGAAGAAGAAGAAGAAAAAGAAAAATCAATACCAACAAAATAAAAAAGAAGCTTACTGTAGAACACTGAAGATTAGAGGAGGTCGGGGACATGTTTGCATTTTCAGAGTTAAACCTTCCTCAAAGCTCAAAATGTAGTGCAAATATTTTGAAATGTTGATCCAATATTATTATAATCATTTAAAACACTTCTTGATTTTTGAAATAATAAGTATGACTACCCCTCATTTATGTGAAAAGTAACTCCTATAGGTATAGTAGCGGGAACAGAAGTCTACTTACATTGCATAGTACTTAGTAGGTATGTGTTTGCTACCTCCTAATACAACGATATTTTTAAAACTTTTTCATGTTTACTCATTTTTTTATTATTATATTCTTCTTGACTTTTTTTAAATTGCATTTAAAATTTTGAATTATTTGAATAAAAAACTATTTATGTCACTTATTCTTATCTAAAAAATATTATACTTTATTTATCATGTATCTTATAATTCATGATAAGATTCGATTCACGATTCAAGAAAATAAAAAACGATTCATAATTTGAATTTCGATTCGATAACCATGATTCTGAGAGTTGGAAGCACCTTATATCTTGACATATTTTTATAAACTTTTCCTATTACTTATAAATGCTCATATCATAAGATAAGTCGAAAGAAGTTGTAAAAGAACTTTCAAACTCAGCCTAAGTGCTTAGCTAGTGTGGTAGGTAGAATGTGAAAATATTTATTTTCTCTAAACTCAAACTTTCAAAATGTTTTCTTTAATTTATTTGAGATAAACTTTATTTTTCGAGAAATTCTAAGGACATTCTTCTAATGCTACGTAGTTCCATGTCAGAGGAGTAAGTACTCATAGTCATGATAGTTAGAATCGTAAGAATCGCATTATGCAAATCGTGTTTTATTATAAAAATTGCCTTTCACGACACATATTGGTAAGTGAATCATTTTATAGTCTAAACTATGACATGAATTAGATTCAAATCATGCTCTATTACACACAATTCATGGAGACAAATACATTTCACGAAACATCACATATGAAAAGTGAAAAATTCTGAAAAATTAAAAAAATAAAACGAACAATTACAAGTTTTATAAAACATTTTGCCTATAAATTGATAAGGGCAAAAAAGATGAAAAGAATAAAAAGATAGAGAGAAGCACAATATAATCAACAAAACAAATACAATGTAAAACAAATACAATGGAAGCATGAGTGAGAAGAAGATAGTGAAGAAGAAAAAAACAAAAAGCTCATACCAGAAGAAAGAAAAAATCAATAAGAAAAAAAAATAAAAAAATGCTTACCGGTAATAGAACTAATCAAGACGGATTTGGTGAAAAACAGGTTTGCATTTGAAGAATTAAACGATATGCTCACACCATTTAGATTCTTCTAGAATTTGTTATCGTTCAAAATGCAGTGTAATACCATACCATCATATATGTATTAATATTATTATAATATTTATTAGTGATGTGTTAATTATCACACTTAGATATTTTGAAATAAGTAGGTCCCTACCTATACGTCGTACTTTATTATGAGAAGTAAACGTAGTTACAATCTTTCTACAATGCATAACGTTGACCATATAGTAATATTTTTTAACTTTTTATGTTTTTATCATTATATTTCCTTTTTATATACAATATTAATTATTTGTTAGTGATTCTTTTTTTTTTTTTGAAAAATTGCATTTTGAAATATATTTTTGTATTTGTTTATTTAATTTATTTTTTATATATAATTATTTAAGTACTTTTTAATATAAAATTATTTAATTTTCTGTTTATTTTATTTTTTATATAAAATTATTTAAGTGTTTTGTTTATATAATTGTTCTTGAATTTGTTATTATATATTTTTTTCTTTCTTTTTTTTCATAAAAGTGAATTTTTCAAGAATTTTGTTTATGTTGTTCATTTAGGAGAAAAAAATAAGCTATTCTTTGTTTAATTTTGTAGGTAGAGACAATCAGTCAAACCAAGTGAAAGAAAGAAATAGATATTACATGGAATCATTGTGAGAGTGTTCTCTCTCATAGACTTAGTATTGTCCACATACTTGTTAGGGAGGTGTTGCAAGAATGAAACATCATCTTGTTGGAACAAAAGAAAATGTCATTGTATAGATATTGTATAGATATGTTCTAGATGATATCAAAGTCATGTTTTTGAATACTACAAAAAAAAAAAAAGTTATTTAGACACAAATTTTAGCTACCAAATAAATTGGTTGTTATTTGTAACCAAAATAACTATCAAATTAGATTTTGGTTGCTAAATAACTACAAAATAAAAATAATGATTGAATATTATTGGCCACTAAATTCAATCTTTTGTAGTTATTTAGCAACCAAAATCTAATTTGGTAGTTATTTTGGTCATAAATAACAACTAATTTATTTGGTAGCTAAAATTGGTATCTAAATAACTTTTTTCTTGTAGTGGAAAGTATTAGAAAAGAAAGAAAAAATCAAAGAAGAAAATCATCAAGATTGTCTTGAAGAAGTGGATATTCAAGATAGTAACAAAAAGGGGACATTAGAGACATTTTCTAGGAAGGGGAGACTAGGAGTTATAAAGAAAAAAAAAACATAAATGAAATGCTTAAAGACAGAGCATTGGTGATTCCTGACATTTTCAAATGCATATATGACAATGTTTTACCATTTAATTTGGTAAGAAACTCATTATTTGTTCAAATGTTAAACTTTTTTGCTAAATATGAAAGGGGTTTAAAGCCTCCTACTTATCATGAACTTAGGGTGTCTTATTTGAAAAATGCAATTGTCAATATCCAAGCTAGTTTGAATAAATATAAGGTTAAATGGGATAAATGAGGTTATAGATGTGTGATGGTTGGACAGATGAAAAATGGAGATTTCTTACCAACCTTTTGGTGAATAGTCCAAGTGGAACAATTTTCTTAAAATCTATTGATACTAGTAATGTTATCAAGGATGTCAAACAAATGTTTGAACTATTAGATTTTGTGGTATAAAAAAATTGTGAAGGATAATGTTGTGCAAGTTATGATTGATGGTGCTTCTAATTTTGTGATAGTAGGAAAAAATGTTAGAGGAGAAGAGAGCAAAATTATTTTGGTCTCCTTGTGCAGCTCGTTGCCTTGATTTAATTCTTGAAGACATTGGTCAACTCTCGGTACTTTATAATACCATTGCAAATGCCAAAAAGGTCACAAATTTCATTTATAGGCACACATGGGTCCTAAACTTGTATAGAAAGTATTCCAAAAGAAAAGAATTAGCTCGACTAATAGTCACAATATGTGCAATTGCTTTTCTTACCCTATAATGCATAACACAACAGAAAAATACTTTTCAAGCTATGTTTGTTAAGAATGGACAACTAGTAATTATGCTAGTAAAAATGAAGGTAAACAAGTTTGAACATAGTTTTATGTGATGATAGATTCTGAAAATCCATCCAATATTGTTTGAAATGTGTAATTCCACTTTGTGAAAGTATTAAGGCTTGTAGATGGAGACACAAAACCTACTATGCTATATATCTATTAAGTTATGGATAGAGCTAAAGAAAAAATAGCTACAAATTTCAAGAATCAGGACTCTTGGTACAAAAAAGGTGTAGAAAATAATTGATACTCCTTGGAATTTGCAATTATACATACCTCTTCATGTTGTTATTTATTACCTTAATATTATACCTTAATCATTATTGCAAATTAATAATGATTTTTATTTCAATATTTTTTTTTCTTTTTATCATATTTCATAATGCAAAAACTTCAATGCAAATAGTGAAGTTTTATATGGTTTATATGAAACCATTAAAAAAATAATCTCATGTAGAAGGATTAGATTTCAACTTGATCAACAACTTAATAATTAAAAAAAAGCACAAGGATTGTTTGAAAGAATCATGGCACTAGATAACAGGATCTAATGCAGCATGGTAAAGCATTTAGTTAATCTTCATGGTTTTATAAAAAGTATAACAGTCTGGATCACATTTAATGTTAGCTTTCTAAATTGTAGCTCTTTGGTAGGAAAGTTACGGTGGAGAGGGTACAGAGTTACAAAATATAGCAATGAGGGTTTTGAGTCTCACTTAGTGTTACTGGATGTGAAAGAAATTGGAGCACATTTATCAAGTGCATACTAAGAGAAGAAATCGCTTAAAACAACAAACATTAAATGATATTGTCTTTGTTAAGTATAACCTTCAACTTGAGATGAGACAAACTGTTAAAGAGGAGAAAGGAGATACTTATGATCTTATATGTTTATCCGATAATGGATCAAATGATGAGTGGATTAGTGAAAAGTAGAATCCTTGCCTACCAAACCATATTTCATGGATGGATATACATGAATCTTTTACTCTTGAGAAGAGAGCTTCAAGCAAGAGAAGAAAAAGAGGTATTTTCTTAAACTACAAAACTTGTGCAATTAAATTAATCATAAATTTTATAATATTTATAATATGTTTTTTTTGTTTCTTTAATAGGTCCAAGAAATTTAACTACTAAGGTTGACATGAAAAAAATCAATCATAATCACAAATGATAATGAAATTGAAGAGGTAGAGGGAGAAGATGAGAATGAACTTTAAAAGAAAGTTATATTAGAAGAAGATGATGATTTAAGTGACATTGATCTCGAAAATGATGAATAAAAGCATAAGAATAAGATGTAGGTTTTAAATCTTATTATTCCGTTTTGATTTTGTGGATTAAGTATTTTGACTTCATTTTCATATATGATATTTTAATATTTTTTCATGTCACTTATTTTTATTTAAAAATATCATATTTTATTTATCATTTATCTTATTATTCATAATAAGATTTGATTTACGATTAAAAAAAAATAATAAATATTCATGAATATGAGATTCAATAATCATGTTCACAATAGTGTATAAAATATTGAAAAGTTAGTGGACGTGATGGGTTGGCAACAATGTATGATGAGGTTATTGGGCATCATCGAAAGGGTCCTTTAGATCTCGTTCATGGCTGGTTGTTGTGTATTAGAGGAGATTACCTAATGAAAGGATTTGTAATCAGGGAATGTTGAGCTTCATTGTTATTGTATGCTTGGCTATCAGTCATTTGTTTGTATGTTCATAAGGGAGAATTTTTTAAGTAAGATTTCTCCGTGTGGTTAAGTTCTACCTTGTCTTAATTTGATATGTTAGCATGGAGTTTAATATAATCACATATCACATTTGGGACCTTTTCTTTTAAAATTAAAATGAGCTGATATTTTTTAAGGACATTCCTCCTAAGAAATAACAGGGCATATATTGAACGTCTAAACAACTGCACCTACGATTCTATGTTTGATGGTGGAGGCACGCATTAAAATGATGCTTTTCATTGAAATTTACATATTGGATACATTTTATGTTATAGTATGGGTCAGTGGACATTGTTTTGGACACATGCTAAAATATTTTAAAATTTCACTTGAGAAATTAATGAACGAAACGGACATTATTTTTATCTCAAATTTGTGTTGCTATAATTTTTCCAGGATAATGTTTTCTCTTTTGTGAATACTGAAAATATGATTTTTCACCTATCTTTCTTTCCTTTAATATGTGTTTTCATTCTACATTGACCACGTCTCCGTTTACCACTCATTCCATTGTTCTTCCCCTGTCTCACTTTCCTTTAAAATTTCTCTTTTGTGTGTTGTAAAATCTATGCTTATATTTTTTCTAAACGTTTCAAAGATACGAATATGAAACTTTTAGGAAAAAAATAATATCAATTTTATTGTTCATCTCTATTTTATAATAAAACGTTTTCTCTTCTATTATTTTCTCTTTTTATCCATTAACAAATATTAAAAACAGTCTCATAGATGTTGCTGAATTAAAGGAGTCCATATATTCAACACGAAGAGTGTATCAATTATTGGTAAAGTTGAATTGCAATTTGTCATTCAATAAACATCAGTAACCCTTTGTTGTGTCTCATTTTTTGCTGACATGTGTAACAATTTGATCTCTCTGACTAACTTGGTTTGGAACTATTTTTGAAGAGTCCTATCTTACAATTGAATAAAACCCTTGAGTAGAATAGTATTATTATAAGAGTTTATAATGTAAGTTCAGCTGATTAGAGCGGCATTTAGGAGTTCATTCCAAGTATCAGGTAACCCCGGAAGGCACCAGTGACTGCAATCATTGCCTGCATGGTCCCCGCTATAGGCAGAGGGATGTGCATCTTTTCGTAGTTGTGAGAGAAGTGTTATGTCAAGTAGATAAACCTTATTCTTCATGTTCTTCAACACTCTGTTCACAATGTTTGCTGCAGGAGGAAGACCAGCTGGATATGTTGACCCCCCTAATGGTTCAAGTTCTCCACTACAGCTCTTTCTTGGTTCATTCCACTCTTGGCCTCTGATTCAAAGAATCATCATAAGATGCATTCAGTTCATTAATTCTTGTTATGATTGGCAAAGGGCTTTTGAAAATCAAAATAAGGATTTGGGCTAATGATGAGGGTTACTTACTGATAATGAGTAGGAGAAATGCCTTGAAAGAAAACTTTGGTTTTGGTAGGGTCTATGTTTTGATCAACCCATTGAGCCCATGTGGTCATTCCTTTATAAAAGGCTTCCAAACGCTCCATGTCCTTTACTAGATTGGGACCGTCTCTTATGTAATCCCATCTGAAAGGACAACAATGAATCAATCAATTATCAATCAGGTCTTGCCAAAAAAATCACAATTCCTATAATACACATCCTTTTTTATGTAATGTACACATAACATGCATTCAGCTACATCAAAACATATCAAAACATCTTTAGTGCCAATAATTTAGGTTTTCTTCCCAAACTATTACGCAAACCATAAATCCTGACAATTCATTTTGAAGAAGTTGTGCTATCTTTAGTTTGAATAAAGTGAAGTCCTCTCAATTAAGTATAACTCCAATATAAACGTTAAAGTCACGTGAGACTGACATAATTTTGACTAAAGGTTAATCAAATCTGGTTTTTTGTGTCAATTAAGTATAACTCCACAGTATAAACGTTAAAGTCATGTGAGACTGAGATAATTTTGATTAAAGGTTAATCAAATGTGGTTTTTTGTTTTAAATGAAGTCGTGCCAATTCAAATCACATTATATTGACTTTACACAAAAGTCGTGCCATAATGGTTTAACTTGTGTTCTTTTTTAATTGAACTCAAGTCGTCCAACTTTAATATTAAGGTCATGTATTACACAATCTTTCTTATAAAATCAATAGATGATTTAGGATGTATAGACATTAGACGGTTTAGTCTATTTGTGTAAGTAGACCATTTAGTCTCTTTGTTTACAATAGACTATCTGATTTGTTTGTTTATACTAAATTGTTTAGTTTGCTTATTTACTTTAGATTGTCTAGTATGTTTACAATAAACCATTTAGTTTTTTTGTTTACATTAGACTGTCTAGTCTGTTTGTTTACAAATAGACCGTTTATTTTGTTTGTTTGATTATCCTAGACCATCTAATCTATTTGTGTACATACATCATCTATTCTATTTGTGTATATTAAATCATCTAGTTTGTTTGTGTACATTAAATTGTCTAGTCTAGTTATGTACATTAGACCATCCAATCTATTTGCATACACAAAATTGTTTAATTTGTTTGTATACACTACACCATTTAGTTTTTTTTTTTTCACTAGAGTGTCAAGTCTATTTGTTCGCACTATACCGTTTAGTCTATTTGTTTACATTAGATTGTCTAGTTCTTTATCTACACTAAACTTTGTAGTCTATGTATTTACACTAGTGATAGAAGAAGTTTGAGAAAAGGTTCAACTACAAAACCCATGGCCAGATGCACATATCAAGCAAAATTGAACGTGCATTTAACAAAAAATCTTATTGAATGCGTGAACTCTATTTTGAGGAGTGCACAATTGCTAGCCATCCGGACTATTTTAAAGACAATATTTGAAAGAACAAAATCTTAGTTCATTGAATGAGGCCATGTATATCCTGAAGATATTACTGTCTTACTACCCAAAATTAAAAACAATATATATGTAAAGATATAACGAAAAAACTCAAAGTTTAATGTTCAAGAGATACCACTCCCCAACTTCAATGCTAACATATGTCAATCACAATTAGATTAAATGAATGGTGGTGTGATTGTGGAGAGTTTCAAACTCTTTGGCTACCTTGTCCACATGTCACAGTTGTTTGTTTGTATTGTCCTCTATAGTTAACGACATTTGTTACCCTTCTCTACAACCACCACAACATTTTCAACGCTTATTATGAGGTTCAATTTCATCCCGTTCAAAATAGGGAAAATATTCTTATTGCTAGAATGAAACAATAGGGAAAATTGTTCCTATAAACTAACAATGCAATGTAAGATATGATATAAATGTCAACTTCATTTCTTCAGAATATATAATTTGCATTCAATCGATTTAGTTCGTTTCTATCTTTAGAACTCTTTATGAGCTAATCAAGATGTAGTCCTTCTTTTTAATGAACAACGTTCACCAAATACTTGGTTTTTGTCATTCACCAAAATTATTTAAACAAATTTTATGCTTTAGGAATGTAAAATCAAATCCTAACATTTTGATATTTCATCATTATATTGTAACACAAAATACTCTAATACTTTCATTAACGTAACACATTTTACATAAAACATCTCACAATTCTATAAACTTTAATTACATACATCTTTTTATTCCTCTTAAATACTTTTATCTTAATGGAAATGCAATTATTCTTACAAATTACATGCATGAGAATATTGTTGACTTACTTATTACGTAATAAAATTACGTAAATGAGCAAGTTAATATGCAAATTAACAAATACCTAAGGTTTTGAGAGCTGAACATGATTTTAGTTAAAACAAAAAAAAAGAATTTCTTACGGTGCACAAATCTTCTACAATAGATGATTTACTATACACAAACAGACTAGATAATCTACTATAAACAAATAGATTACATGGTATGCTATAAACAAAAAAAAAAATTAGATTGTCTAATGTAAATAAACATATCAAATGATATAGTGTAAACAAATAGACTAGACAGTTTAATGTTAACAAATAGACTAGATGGTCTAGTGTAAACAAGCATACTAGACAATCTAGTGTAAACAAACATACCAGACGGTCTAGTGTAAACAAACAGACCAGACAGTCTAGTGTAAACAAACAGAACAGACGGTCTAGTGTAAACAAACGGACGAGACGGTCTAATGTAAACAAATAGACCAGACGGTCTAGTGTAAACAGACACACTAGACGGTCTAATATAAACAAACAAACCTAACAGTCTAGTGTAAACAAATAATCTAGATGCTTTACTATAAACAAATAGACCAGACGATCTAGTGTAAACAAAACAATTTAGTGTAAATAAACATACCCAATGATCTAGTGTAAGCAAATAACTAAACGATCTAGTGTAAGCAATCAAACTAGGCAATCTAATATAAGCAAAAAAATACTAGACGGTCTAATGTACACAAACAGACTAGATTGTGTTCAAAAATAGATTAGACAATTTAGGATAAACAGATAAATTATCTACTGTAAATAGACAAACTAGACAATCTATTGTAAACAAATAAACTAGACGGTCTAGTGTACACAAACATACTAGACAATCTAGTGTAAACAAACAAACCAAATGATCTAGTGTAAACAAACAAATTAGACGATCTAGTGTAAATAAACAGATCAGACAGTTTATTGTACAAACTGCCTAATACATACATAGCCTAAACCGTGTAATGCACATATAACATGGATCATCTAATGGTTATATAAGCAAGATTGTCTAATGTATGACTTCGGTGTAAATATTGGACAACTTGAGTCTAATTTAAAAATAACACAAATCGTGTCAGCATAACATAACCTTAGTTCAAATGACATTACACTAATATTTAATACTACTTCAATGTGATTTGAACTAACATGACTTCATTTAAAAATAAAATCACATTCGATTAACCTTAATCAAAGTCGTGTCAATCTCATACGACTTTAACATTTACATTAAAATTATACATAGTTAACATAACTAAAATTGTGTTAAGTAAACACGACTTTTTCAAAACAAAGTTGTGCTAAGTTGACATAGCGTAGACATATGTGCATTTTAATAAAAATGTTGGATAATTGCACCAATTTGAAAAAAAAAGAACAACCACTTGCCGTGATGTTAATGGTGAGAGCCTTAAAAATTAAATAGATTAGAGCATAATCATACCCTTGAGAATTTCCTGTGTGGGTCCACCAATGCCACGAGTTGAAGATTAACATGTCCATGCCTATCCAAGCGTTACCCGCTTGTATAGAGTCCAATGTGAGTACGCGTCCGACATCTTCTCGAACTATGTCCACCAAATATGGTGTGCGATACAGTTGTATGTTCACTTCATACTCCTGCACAAACCCACCAACTCCTCTAGTTACCACACTCCCATTTTAGTGCGTCAGATTCAATCATTATATGTGGATGCATAAAGATTCACGTGGAAAATAGTAACTTGTGTACTCAACTTTATAACATCTTAAAATAATAATAAATATATAGATAGGTCATGTAAATTCTTTTAAGAATAAAATAATTTTATTAAATCCTCAAAAAATATTAATCCTTGTTATATTATCTTTAAGAATATTATACAACTATTAATATTCATTAGTAGGTGTATAATCCTTGTTCAAAGCAACGTGCTACTTGCTTTTAGAAATAAGTTTGTAACATATTACATAAATTACTATTAAAATCAATTTAATATGTAGACCATTGTAATATATATTATCAGTTTTAATTAGTGACCAATATGATAAGTGAGATACATACCACCCTTTCTAGTAAATATACGGTAAGTATTAGAATATAATATAAATTGCAATACAATTTATTTTTTCTATAATTATAACTTATGTCTCAATATATAGGTTGTGAAATAAAATCAATGCAAAAATTATTATTTTTCTATACTTTGTATTTAAATGAGAAACATGTTACATTCATTATGGCTATCAGTAATTGATGATGGAATCTCTCGTTCGCTACTTTCCTGATTCAATTAATATATAAAATATCTAAAATGTAAAGAAAAAAAAAACTTTGTTATAATATTTTTATTGTCCATATTTAAAGGTTTATACTTTGTCTTCTACTACTATATAAAAATATTTCTCTCTTTATACAATAAAATACATTTTAGACATAGTTAACAGAAAAAATCGTTTAAGAACTGAATAACAAGTTTTCTTGAAAATAAATAAATATAACTGTGCTTTATAATGGCTACCTGTTTTAATTGAACACGGAAAATGGTATGACTAGTATAAATAATATCAACTCCTAAGAAAAGTAATTGAATTTCTATATTAGATACAAAAACATAATCAGGGGAAACTTAACTAAATTTAGACGGCACAGTTTATGAATTCACTGAACCTTTATCTAAAAATATACAGATCCTTAAAATATTGGGATATTTAACTGTAAACATTGGAAAACATGGTTATCATATTTTTTAGCTTTCCCCCTTTCTATGGAATCTCACGAACTACTAGGCTAACTGCGTTAAATTAGCCAATAAAAAGGGTGAAAGTGCTACTAAATTTTGTTTTTTTATTTTTCACTTATTTTCTACCTGATCTATGGAATGTTTGCAAACATTATGCATTGGGGGGTTGGACATGCTATGCCATAATGAGTTATAATTATTGTGATATAATGAGTGAGATGTCGATGTTATGCGAATGATGGTGATTAAAGTTAAAGTGTAGAATAATGAAGGCAAATAATTGCAATAGAGCCTCCAAGTTGTACTCCAACACAGGTTGGCAAAATCGTCTCACAGCCTGTCAAGTCTTATTCTAAAGAATCTTAATGGAAAACAGAAGAAAAAAAACTCAGTTTTGGGAGCTCTGTTTTCTGGCTTACTCTTATAAAAAAGACAAGTAATTTTCTGAAACGGGTGTTATAAACAGGGAAAGAGTTAGTAGAGTAGGATGGAGAAAGAGAAAAAGGGTTGAAAAATGAAGACCCACGTGAAAATGTTGTTTTCAGTAGTAGTTTTTTTGAGTATTATCTGCGAAAAGAGACAAAGAGAACACAGAAAAAAATATATTGAAAGAAAACCTGGAAGGTCACGGTGGACAAAGCTTCTCTCCTCACAAAACTGGTGGTGGCATTGGGTACCGACGCGTGAAGCATGCAAGCCAATGATTCCCACATGTTCAAACTCAGTGAGTCACCCACAAACATTATCCTCTTACCCCTCCACTTGTTCAAGAAATCCACTCCATCGAACCTACAAGACAAAAATTGTAATTACACCAACAAACAAAACCCATCATACTCAAATGTCAAACACTTCAAACATATTTCAAAACTAACTTTTCATCCTTTCTATTCACAGTCTTGGTTGAGAAAAACAGAAAGAAAAAAAAAAAAAAGACCAATGGTAACTTCTTTTGAACCAAGTTTGTGTATTCTAAGGTTAACCAATGTATAGTAATTGCAAAAGGAGAATCTGGTTTAATATAGCAAACATGCACTTGATAGACCTTAAACAAGACTACCTGGGTAAGGCACAAGAATCGGGCTTCCAAGAGTATTTGAGATACTGCTTGTCGGGTCTCCCATACTTTTGGCAATCAAACTCAGCATCTATGAAGGGGCAGCTTGAAGAGTCATAGAGAGGATGTGAAGGGTCAATCACCCAACTTCCAATGAACAAATTACACCTACTAATTTTTTCCTTTCTCCCCTTCAACCGACTCACATTATACCTACCAGACTTTGCTGCTCTTGCTTGGTGCAAGGACACAACCAGAAGCAAAACCAGCAAAACCAAGGTATTGACTTTAGAACCCATATGGTCAGTTTCCTACTGTTTTGAGAGAGATAAGAACAACCTTGTACTTGTTCTCTTGCGTGTGAGCTTATATAGGAGAGAGAAACCCAAGAAAAAAAAAGGTTGTCCCTTGTGGTGGGTTCACGTGGAGGAGGTGGTGCTTGTGAACTTTGATTATTATTATTATAATGATAATTATTTTGGTAACATGACTTGGGTAAATCTTGGATGGATTCGTTATGGGACTCTATGTGACCTGTGTTTGAAACCGAGGAGCTTGTTTTATGGGGAAAATCAAATGTTACTCCATTATTGTTCTTATGCCTTCTACTGCCTCTGCCCCCAGTCACGGGCGCACATCAAATTACCGACATATATTTCATATGCATGAATCTTGTTTTTGCTGAAACTTCATCCATAGATAACTATATTCCATTGTTACCATTTCATTTTCTCTCTATACTAATCAAAATACTAATCTCTCATCAAATAAAGAAGTCAAATAACCTTGAAATGATATGATAAACTTGCACGTAAATTCATACCATTGTAATTGGCTTATCCTTAAATTACGTGTATAGTTTTCTAAAATTTATTGTTTGAAGTGTATTCGATTATAACAGAATTGATTAATCGTGGATTGCTGTTCAAATTTGACAACTGCATTTACTTCGTTCCTCACATTCCCTGTCACGGGTCCGAATCAGTATACACACAAACTAAACAAAATGAGATTAGCAGACAACCTTGGCCACAAATTACTCAAGTGTTTTTTTATGACAGTTAGCTAATGAGGTTTGAATTTATGTTCTTATACACACTGTTCAATCACTTTATCATTACATCAATCTAAATAATAGCTTACTTAAATGGGATATTTTGACTTAAGACTACAGATTTATTTTTTAAAATGCAATATTATCCAATACTTGAAATCATAGAATATGTTCTTCGAATTAGATAGATAGCATTGGCATTGAATAATGTAATATGTCTAAGTGAAACCTTGTCAATGATTTATTTAAGAAAATAATAAATATTTTTAAATAAAGCTTGGTAATCTGTTTTCATTTTTTAAATAAAGTTCCATTATTTAGATATTAGAAAATCAGTTAAATTGATTTGATTGATCTTTGAATCCAAAATCTTCGTTTCGAAATCACATTAAATTAGTCCAAAATACATCTAATTACATTCCTTGAAAATTTTCTATCTCAGACCAAATAAAGAGACTAATTTAGTCATAATTCAATTATATAAGTTTAACCACTCCATCCAAAACTTAGGAGTGTGAAAGATCTAGTGTGCTGGTTGGTTGGGTCCATTGGGGCCATGAGGAGCCTATCAACGTTACGTGTGAGATTGGTTTTCAACATGCATTCAGCAAGCCATGTCTACATTATCACATAATTTATTCATATTGCTTCATACCCCACATTCTCATCTTATGCATTAGTACAGTACAATGAATTTTTCTAATTATTTATAGATTTCATCACCCAAATAAAGCCAATTGAATAAACCAATAAATTAGATTAAATTATTAAATTATTCTGAATCGCCTTTTTTAATTTACAACTTCAACCAACCTTTATATATAACATTTTAATATGAACCCACAATTCAATGCTAATTATTGGATCTAATATTTTCTATTAAATTAAAAACTATGAGTAACAATTACCAAAATTATTTTGTATAGTTAAGAACTTAGTAATTTAAACACTAAATTTGATTATGACTTAAGTCATTTAATTATATAATGGGATAATTAATGCAATCACTGACAAATTCATTTTGTGACTCATTGTTTTGTATCGTAAGACGCTGAATTTTATTTTTGTAGAATGTATATAGCATACCACACCAAGCTAGCTCTTTGACCTAAGAAATCCATGTTGATGATATAGACATAAAGGTACCACCATGGTTATAAACAATTAATAAAAGTGCGTTTGCTGATATTGTATTTTTAGGAATCATATCTGTAGGACTCTATCATAAACAGTATGATATTTTCATATATATATATATATATATATATATATATATATATATATATATAT
>Ga0209700_103247_pt1 | contig 31471 bp, 21 predicted proteins | sample SiratroredBW_FD_187528 | JGI IMG/M metagenome (GOLD analysis project Ga0209700, IMG submission 187528) | Root nodule microbial communities of legume samples collected from California, USA - Siratro red BW (SPAdes) (version 2) | ecosystem: Host-associated > Plants > Roots > Nodule | place: USA...
ACACGTTCATCTACACTTTATCTTTAATAATAATAAAAAAAGTAAAAAATGAAAGAGTCAATCTTTCAAAACTGCTCTGAACTACTTTCAGAATAAAAATAAATTAAATAATAAAAAAGGAGATTGGCTTAAGTGGTATCTGCTTTACGTTAAGAAGGAACTATTAATCACTTTGAGAGAAACAAAGAAAAAGAGGAAAAAAAGAGAGGAATGAAGAAAAAGAGGAAAAAAGAGAGAGAAAGTAGAGAAGTAGAGAAGATTGATTCTCTTGTCTTACTATCCACACTCAGTTTAAAACTGAGAAACAAGGAACTTTTGGAAAAGAGATTATCATTTTTGAAGAACACTCACAGATATGATTTGTAAGGTTTAGATTTTCATATGGATCTTGAAGTTTGAAATTTGTAAATTCTGTGTTGTTATCTCCCTGTGATGTTTTTTTATTTCTTCATCATTTCATTTTCATATAAAGATAAATAAAATATAAAAAAAAGAGGTTCTTTTGCTCTTTATGGCATTTTGTTTTTTTTTTCTTATTTCTTAAATAATAAAAAAAATTCATCATCTTCCATCTTCCATACATTCTTCTTTGTATTTTTAAATATCACATGGCTGCACGCGTCATACGTATTTAATATAAAACTTTAGAAATAAAATTTTGGGATATTATATTTTCTAATAATGTTAAATATCAAATGGCCACACGCGTCATACGATATTTAATATTATTATTCCAAATGTTTTTTAAATATCAAATGGCCGCACGCGTCACACGATATTTAATATAAAACTTTGGAAATAAAATTTTGGGATATTATATTTTTTAATAATGTTAAATATCAAATAGCCACACGCGTCATACGATATTTAATATTATTATTCCAAATGTTTTTTAAATATCAAATGGTCACACGCGTCATACAATATTTAATATAAAACTTTGAAAATAAAATTTTGGAATATTATATTTTCTAATGATGTTGGATATCAAATGGCCACACGCGTCATACGATAATTAATATTATTATTATAAAGTTTTTAAATATCAAATGGCCGCATGCATGATACGATATTTAATATAAACTTTAGAAATAAAATTTTGGAATATTATATTTTTTTAATAATATTAGATATCAAATGGTCATACTCGTTATACGATATTTAATATTATTATTCCAAATGTTTCTTAAATGTCAAATGGCCACACGATTCACGCGATATTTAATATGAAACTTTGGAAATAAATCATTTTAATATCAATATAAAAAATTAATTACAAAAATGTCACAAATAAAATATTAACCTGATAGACAATCTTATCCAAAGAACTACGTAACCCTGATTCTCCACCCTTGATGGAGATACGTAGGAGCAAGGTCAAACCTTGTCGGGCCCTTTCTCAAAATAAAAAAATATTTTTATTTGTTTTTATTTGTATTTTTGTCTTTTTTTTCTTTGGGAAAATAAACATTTTACAAAATCACACTTATTTTACACGTTTAATTAAAGGTACCGTCTTAGGACAGGTGTTGTGGGGGTGCTAATACCTTACCCACACGTAACCGACTCTCGGATCCGAAATCTGATTTCACAGACTTGCTTTACAATTTTTCAGTTTTTCCATAGTTTTCCATAATAAACTATGGTGGCTACTCCTTTTCCTAAATTTTTAAATTATTTTAATTTTCTCTTTTGGATCGTCGTTTCCATCGTGACCTCGGTTGCGACAGGACCTAAACACTCCAGGTCCGTTACAACACCTATAAATAAGAGCTCAATCACCAGAAATAAGGTACTTCTAAACTCTAATCTAAATCACTTGCTACACTCAGACCCTAAACTAACTTGAGCGTCGGAGTGACTGCAGGACCCCCTCTTGGGACCGTGGACTTAAGAAGCAAAGGAGCAGCGTGAATCAAGGAACATCAGGAGCGACCGAAGACTTTGTTGTTGTTGGAGCTAACTAGTCTCTTGTAAGAACATTTTGGTGCCCACCGTGGACCGAGATTAGCCTAACAACAATGGTGACAACCGAGAATCATGGAAGCCAATAGAACCATCAAGGAGGAGACTTAGCGACCGCGCTGGCCTAGCTTAGGAGAGAACTAGAGGCGATGAGGAAGAGGCATGAAGAGGACTTAGCGCATCATACTAGAGCTTTAGAGAGGCTCCGAGAAGAGAATGAGAGGCTCAAGCAAAATGTCGATAGGGAAGGACAGTAGAGAACTCGCCGAGAAGACCCGACCAAGGAGAAATGTTCTCGGTAGGAGGGCCAAGGTAAGGCATCACAGAGCATGCTTATCAACTCATCTAGGAGGCATTCATTCACTAATGAAATAATGGCAATAGAGTTGCCTGCTAACTGGAAATGTCTTGCTCTGGACAGGTATGATGGGTCCACAAACCTATACGAACATGTTAATGCATACATTTCCCAGCTGAGTCTTTAAATGATGGACGACAACATCTTCTGTAAGGCTTTTTCCAACATCTATCAAAGGAGTAGCCCTCAGCTGGTTCACCCGACTACCTCCATAGTCGGTCGATTCCTTTGAAACCCTAGTAACCAAGTTTGTGGCGCTATTCACAAACAGCAAACCCCATCACTTAACATCCGTTGCACTGGTGAACATTCACCAAGAGAAGGGGAAATCCCTATGAACATTTATGGACAGGTTCGACAAGGTAGCTTTGAACATTCGCAGGCTTAATCCGGAGGTGGCCATGCATACATAATAACCGCCCTCAGACCAGGACCATTCTCGGACAGCTTATGCATGAATCCAGTAGTCGACATGGATGAGCTCCGCCAATGGGCTACTAAGTTTATGCAAGTAGAAGAATTGAGGGAGTTCAAAAGCCAAGCGAGATTCGAGGAGAATGCGAGCAAAAGAAATGACTGAGATTAAAATCCCCAAAAATCTAGAGAAGAACCTAGCAGTCCAAGGTTTTTGAGGTATACGCCTCTTAACACGGGTCGAACATGAATTCTGGAGGAAGCCCTTAGCGCTGACCTGATTAGAAAACCTCGCAAATTCCCCTCACCCTTGAGAGCCGATCAACGTAAGTACTGTTGGTATCACCGTAATCATGGCCATAATACTGAGGAGCGTCTGACCCTAAAGGATAAAATTGAAGACCTCATACAGGCAACGCTCCTACAACGGTATGTAGCGAGAAGTGAACAAAAATCATACGGGCGGTAGAGGGAAAAGAGTCTTAGTGAAGAAGCCTTGAGTGAATGCTCAAGAGGAGAGAAAGGAGCCCTAGGGGTAGATGAGAGGGCAGGACAAATAGGGAGCGATCAAGAGATAAGAGTCCCAGTCGTCGGGAAGACACCGACAAGATGGTTGTTAACATAATATTTGGAGGATTCGGTGGCGGCGGTCTATCACATTCAGCTCGTAAGAGGCACTTAAGGGCGATCAAAAGTATCTATATGACTAGTCGTAGGGGGCGATAGAGCATGCCGGACATCACGTCACTGACCAAGATTTTACGGGGATCGACACCCGACAAGATGATCCAATGGTTATATCCATCAACGTGGCAAACTGTGATATTAGAAAAACCTTGGTAGATCAAGGGAGTTCAGTAGACGTCCTCCACTAGAAGACCTTTAAGAAAATGGGGTTGGATGAAGATGATATAGTCCCTTTGGACGAGCAGATAGTTGGATTTTCAAGCGCAAGGGTAAATACAAGAGGTTACATCGACCTGCACATTAAGTTCAGCGGATCCGGCCGAGGACAAAAGACCATTTCTGTTAGATACCTGATAATTGATGTTAACACATCCTACAACGCACTTCTAGGATGACCATCCTTGAACAAGTTGGGTGCTATAGTTTATACACCGCACCTCGCCATGAAGTTTCCAACTGAAAGGGGAGGAGCGGCAACCGTACACGTCGATCAAAGAACGACGCGGGAGTGTTATGTGGCCAATCTGAGGCTAATGCCGACTGTAACAACGGTCAAAAGAGACGTCAATCAGAGGATGGTTGCGCTGACGGACCTTGATCGCAGGGTCAATGATGAGATTAGAATGGAACCAAAGGACGACGAGACAGAGTGACAACTAGATCGAGAAGACCAAAAGACCCGCTTAGGTGGAGACCTGACAAAAGGCGAGGATGAAAAAAATAAAAGAAATGTTGACGGACATCAAGGATCTCTTTGCCTGGATAGCCGACGACTTGCCGATGATCGACCTCCGAGTGATGTCCCATGAACTCTTGGTCTGTAAGGAGGCTCGACCGATGGCACAGGAAAAGCAAAGAATGGGAGAGGAGAAAAGGTTAACAGCTGCAGTGGAGGTACAAAAGTTGTTGGACGCCTAATTCATTAAGGAGATACAATATACCACGTGGTGAGCTAATGTGGTGCTGGTAAAGAAGAGCAATGGGCAGTGACAGATGTGCATTGACTACACAAATTTAAACAAGGCTTGCCCAAAAGATGCGTACCCGCTCTCTAATATTGATCGCTTAGTGGACGAAACGGCCGATAACAGGATACTCAGTTCCCTAGATGCGTTCTCAGGTTACAATCAAATCCCGATGTACGACGGGGATGTGGGGAAGACGACGTTCATCACTAAGGCTTCAAACTATTTCTACCAGGTGATGCTGTTCGGGTTGAAAAATGTAGGTTCCACCTTCCAAAGGCTAATGAACCAAGTATTCAAAAAACAAATAGGTTGGAATGTGGAGGTGTACGTAGACGATATGATGGTCAAGTCCGAGGCATTTGATCAACACTTGATTGACCTAAAAGAAGTATTCGGACAGCTTCGCCACTTTGGCATGCATCCGAACCCCGGCGAAGTGCATGTTCGGGGTGGAAGGAGGCAAACTCCTGGGCTTCATGCCGACCCACAGGGGAATAGAAGACAACCCCGACAAGTGTTCAACTATTCCTGTAATGCGGAGCCCTACAAGTTTGAAAGAGGTACAAAGTGTTGTTGGAAGACTAACATCTCTCTCCCGTTTTTTGCCTAGATTAGTAGAGAAAATAAGGCCAATAGTGAAGACTCTGAAGAAGGCCGACAAGTTTAAGTGGGATAGCGAATGTGAGAATGCTTTTGAAGATAGTGCCATTAGTGTTGCCTCCTGTTATACATTTCAGTTTCAGATAGTGTCATTAGTGTTGCCTTAGTTCAACATGAAGGGCAGAAACCAGTTTACTTCGCAGAGCAAGCATTACAAGATGCTGAAACTAGGTATCAAATCGTTGAGAAGGCTGCATTGGCGGTCATTTACGTCGCCTGAAGGCCCAGGCCTTACTTCCAGAGTCATCCCATTACAATCAAAATCGACTATCTAGTTGGGAAGGTCCTCTTAAAACCCGAACTGGCAAGGCATATGATATCCTGATCAGTCAAACTCTCAGAGTTCAGATTGACTTTTGAGCTGAGAGGACCTATCAAAGCTCAATGTTTGACTAACTTTGCATCAGAACTTTAACAGCTACAACCAGAACTTCAACAGCTACAACCAGAACAACAAAGGGTGTGGGCTTTATACGTAGACGGCTCGTCCAATGACAAGGGATGTGGAGCAGGAGTGGTATTGGAAAGTCCGACCGAGGTGAAGTTTGAATAATCATTGCACTTTAACTTTAAAGCGTCCAACAATCAGGCCGAGTGTGAAGCCATTATAGTTGGCCTAATCTTAGCTGAAGACATGGGAGTAAAGCAGTTGGTTTTCTTGACTGACTCTCAATTGATGGTCGGACAGCTGAACAGAACCTTTCAGGTGAAGGATCCATTGCTGACAAGATATTATTAAAAAGTAGCAACTCTCCCTTTTCATTTTGAGTCTGCAAAGGTTGAGCACATTTCCAGGTCCAAGAATACGCAAGCGGACATGTTATCAAAGCTGGCATTAGGAAAAGGCAAGGGAAGATTCGACACTGTTATCCAGGTCACTTTAAGTGGACCGACAATATCAGATACAGATTGCATGAATGTTAAAGTAGTTGAGGAGTACTGGCGAAAGCCTATCATGGGAGGCTTAAAAGCCTTGGCGCAAGGAGAAGTCATACCAGATAATGCACTCGCCAAGAATGTCCCCCGTTATGTCTTCATTGGTGGGGACTTATATAAAAGGGGATTCACTACTCCTCTACTGAAATGTGTGGGTAAGGAACTGATCGACTATATGATGAACGTGCTTCACAATGGCGTATGTGGGATGCATTGCGATCACAGAACTTTGGCTTCCAGGGTCATCTGGGCAGGATATTATTGGCCGACGTCTGCCAAGACTGCACAAAATATGTGAAAAAGTGTAGAAGCTACCAGGAGAACGACCCTTTAATTCACCAGCCACCAACTGATCTACAGACGATCAGTGCTCCTTGATCTTTTGCCAAGTGGGGAATGGACATCGTTGGACCCTTCCAACCAACGACCAGACAAATGAGGTTTCTAATTGTGTCAGTTGATTATTTCACCAAGTGGATAGAGGTTGAGCCCCTTGCCAAGATTATGGCCGCCAATGTACAGAGCTTCACGTGAAAAATTGTACGTAGGTTTGGCGTCCCCCATACGATCATAATAGATAACGGGCGATAGTTTGTCAAATGAAAACTGGAGCCTTTCTTTACCGAATTGGGAATTAAGCATATAACCAGTTTTGTTGAGCACCCACAAACAAACGGCTAAGCCGAGGCAACCAATAAAGTGATCTTAGCACAACTGAAGAAAAGGTTAGGTGCGACCAAGGGAAAATGGGCGGATAAGCTTTTAGAAGTTTTGTGGGCGTACAAATGCACGCCTCAAACGTCAATAGGAGAGTCATCGTACAACCTAACCTATAGGACAAACACTATGTTACCGGTCGAGATAGGAGAGGCCATGATAAGATGACAATTAAAGGATTTGGCAATCAATAAGGAATACATGAAGACCGAGTCGGATCTCTTGGACGAGCTAAGAGAAAAAGGCTAAGATAAAAAGAAGAGGTATGCAAGCAAATGGCCACCCAAAGATACAATGCCAAGGTCAGGCCAATAACCTTTCTAAAAGGAGATCTTGTTTGGAGAATGATTGGTGATGCCCGAAAAGGTGTCGCTGATGGCAAATTCGTACCCAATTGGGAAGGCCCTTATAGGGTGAATTAGTCTTTGGACAACAGCACATTCAGATTGGAACACTTAGATGGAGAGCAAATCCCAAGGACGTGGAATACTTACCATCTAAAGTTTTATTTTAGTTGAATCCCATGTAACTCAGTGTACTCTTTCCTACCTACGACATTTTTCCTTAAGGAGGGTTTTGGTCGAGGAGGTTTTAACGAGGCATTATCAATAAACGTTGGAGTTTTCAGTTACAAATTCTATGGCAATTTCACTCCTCATGGAATCGACCGTGAGATGTATAATCATTTAGCTTTTTAACCATTAAACCATCACACCTCATTGAACCGACTATGAGGTGTATAATTTTTTAGCTTTTAACCATTAAAGCATCACACCTCACAGAACCGACCGTGAAGTGTATAATCATTTAGATTTTAAAGAATCACACCTTATGGAACCAACTGTGGGGTGTATAATTTAGCTTTTAAACATTAAAGCGTCACACCTCAGAGAACTGATCGTGAGGTGTATAATCAGTTAGCTTTTAAAAACTAAAGTCATACCTCATGGACCGACCACAAGGTGTATAATCAAACAACGCCTAAGCATTAAAGCTTCTAGCTTGTGGAAACGACCGAGTAGTGAATGCTCATTTACATTTTAATAAGTTTAATACTCGTGAAGCCAACTAGATAAATGATCAAGAACGTATCAATAAAGAAAGCGTGAAATTAGTAATCGCAATTCATAAAGGCTGTAAGCAAGGAAAACATAACTATTCATTTACAAAAAAGGCTGATCGAAGTGTAGCCACCAATACGAAGCCATATGGCCGAATACAAGCCATCAAAAAGAGCCTAAACAGCCAACAATATGTACAAACAAAACAAAAAACTAAGTTCCTAATCAAAAATCACAACATCCAGCGCCGTACTGCCTTCCTCCGCCTCCGAAGTCCCCTCGTGCGCCTCCACCTCGCCCCCATTCTCGTTTGGGATATCAATCACCGACATCAACTGACCCTTATAAACATCTTTTCGGTTGTTGAACTTCCCTTCATCTATTGGAACCTTATAAAATTAAGCGGTCTGCCTAACAGCTCGGGCAAACCCAAGATTGTGCTACTTGATCACAAAACCTTCAAGTTCGCTAAGTTCTTTCTCGGCATTGGCTTGGTATGACTGCTCCTCTTCCTGATCTAGGGTAAGTTTAGTCATCTTTTGCCCTAAGTCGACAACCTCCTCACTCAATACATCCAAAAGGCGGGCAACATCTGGTTGTTTATCCTTGACGACCGAGCAGTGTTCACGGAGGAAGCCATTCTGAGTTCTCATAGCTTCAGCTATTTTCTTTGACTCCACGGCTTCCCCCTTGGCGGTCTCTGTCTCCAAGTTTAACTCCTTAACACGATGCGCCAACTTCATATTGGCATTAAGAGCTGAGTTCAAAGATGAAGTAACCTCGGCCAGCTCACCCTTCAACTTCTTCCCCCACTACTTGGCTGATTAGGAGGGCACGGGTGTTCAGCTCCCATAGGGCATTCATTAGCTCATGACGGGAGGAAGAAGTATATTTCTTTTGTTCATAGTCATTCAAATCTATGACTACTTTGTCGGATATCATCGATTTTTTGTTCAGGAAATTGAAGGTGGAGATCATTTCCTGCTCCGTTGCGGCCACCTTGAGGCACTTAGGTGACCGTTGCGTAGAAGACCGGTTAGAGGCGTGCTTCGAGGACTTTTTTTCTTTCTTCTTCTTATCGCGAGGCTCAAAAGTGGGAGCGAGAGGCGGTCGGAGAGGTGACGCAATCACAGTAGTGATAGGCTCAACTCTCTCCGCTATCACCTCCTCCTGATCCGCCTTGCCCTTGCCTTTGTAGGTCGGTCCGGTATAAGTACCCCTCCCACCCTGTCCTACCTCCTTCTTTGCTAGTAAGTCCTTGAAGACTCTATTTGTGCTTGGGTTCATGGCAATAATAATATCTGCACAACACACAAGTTAGTGATCGTAAGACTAGGCAAAATCGAAGATAAAGAAAGGATGTACCGAACACGACCCTGGTAGGATCCTCACACTAAAAGGTGGAGGAGCCCTCGAACGGAGGTGCCTCTGGGGAGGCTGTTAAGGACCGACAAAGCCTAGATATGCTCTGCTGATAGGTCTGACCATGGCCATATCGCGAACCGGGTAGGAGACTTGGTCTAGTAAAGTGGGAAACTCGGCTTATCCCTATCATATATATACTCCCGGCCTTCCCTCCTAAATGAAATCTTGAAAAAGGTATCTTTAAAGTGCTTATACGAGGAGGAGTAGGGATCGAGCATGCGGTTTCTCGGCTGACTAACCAAAGATAACCACCCTACTTTCTTCCCTGGTCGGGCTAGGTAGTGATGAAGGAAAAGAGGGGGAGTAGGAACGATATCTAAAGCTGCACACAAAATTTGAAAGGCCCTAACGTACTCTCAACTACTAGGATGAAGTTACGAAGGGCAATGTTCACGCACAAAGTACGCCCATGAAGAACTCATGAAATGGAATACGAACAAAAGAGTTCCTCATTACACAAGCGTACATAAAGAAAAAATCCGCAGATGACGACCTCCGATCGTGGAATACTAAGTCGGACGTCGTGCATTGACGCTGAGAGAAAATATGGTCAGGAACTGCAAGGTCTAGGATGTCTTGGGAGTCTAGCAAAACTCTAAGGGCAGCGGCCGATCTATACTTTGAATAGGCGGTCCTAATGTCCGTCACCACCTAGTCATCCTCTAGGAGGGGGGTTTAACTTCGTTAACGTCCTCCGACATTGCTACTAGAGGCCGACATCTCTACCCTCTTATTCTTTATCACTGGGTCTTCCACCCTAACAACTCTCTCACTCCCTATAGACTCGTTACTTGAATCACTAAAGCTCGAGCTACTAAAAGATCTCCCAATACGGCTAACCTCCCGCCCGACCAGTCATCCACAGCTGGTTAAGGCATCTCACCTGCCCGAGGAGCCAAAATCAGAATAAGTTTCAAGAGAGAAGGAAGCCATGGTTACCTCGAGAAGAAGGCTGAAGTAGACGACCGAATGCTTGGCGGAGCTACTCAGATACTTGAATGGAAATGATGACAAATGAGACAGCATCAAGGGCTATTTATAGCCAAAACCTTGCAACGAAACGACCACTTATTAGCCGCACAATCAAGGCAGGTTCGACGGTTTAGATGAATCGACTTGTCACATCACACACGAAAAATGAGACGCGCACGAATCGAAAAAATGCGCAAGAACCTTACTCAGCGCTTATCTTTAAACAGTCGGCGTGGACAACCTTAAATGTTTGTTTCCACATGGCCAGTGCAGGGAATCCAATCGTTTGTCTACTCTATTAAATCCTCTTTGGCCACTAGTCCCCCTCATGGACTTGGAAGGCCTATGTACTATACGGTCAACCATACACACTAATCAAACTATACTTGCATGTGCCTTTTTCATTGCTCCGAGATGGCCGACCGATGCCCATCTCGGTCGATCACAAGTAAGGCTCTCTTTGACGCACTGATAGACGAGTGATACACGCTAATCACATGTGACAGGTGGCAGTCCATACCCAAGACACATGGAAGGTACGTACAATGAATTCAGGTTAAAACAGTCTTAACAAACTATGCCTTGTCCTGGACTTGGCCTGTTGGACTTAAACACTCTAGGCCCGTTACTTATAAATATGAGCTCAATCACCAAAAATAAGGTATTGTTAAATTCTAATTTAAATCACCTGCTACACTCAGGCCCTAAACTAACTTGAGTGTCGGAGTGTCTACGAGACTCCCTCCTGAGACCGTGGACTTAAGAAGCAAGAGAGCAACATGAATCAAGGAACATCATAAATGATTGAAGACTTTGTTGTTATTGAAACTAACTGACTTCTTGTAAGAAAAAGAATATTATTAATTAATTATTATTTAGTGAAAGAAAATTAACATTAATTATTGATGTTTGTTTAAATTTGTTGAGTAGAATATTGAGATTCACACCCACTTTATTAGTTATATACTATAAATTCAATTATTTTACAAACTCTCACTTTCTCTCTATATATATTTGGTTGAGACTATATCAAATTTTTATTAAAATTTGAAATCCTTTAAATTATTGTGTAACATATTCATTTTATTAGGAATTATAATTGCTTTATACTGAATTCATGAAGGACCCTTGATTCCATTTAACATATTTTTTACATCAATTATGATCATAACTGATGTTAAAAATATACTTTCTACATATGTTATGATCACAATCAACATCAAATATGCGTATATATAAGGTACAATATAAACTGAATATAATATGGATTATAAGTATAAACAATTGAATGTGAAAATTTTCACTATCAATTAAGTGAATACCTAATATAAAAAATGTGGTTCATAAAGAATATTGAATGACTTGACCTTTAGCTATGTCATTTCAACTTGGATTCTAGAACCCATTTAGACCAATAAATTAAGTGTACCAATGTTGAATAGTCATTTTGACCTAGGGTATTATAAAACAGTCTAAAAAAATATTTTCCAAAGTTTATTTACTTATTAAGATATGATAATATGAAAAGTACATAGTAATACAATTCATTCATTTTCAATTATAAAATGTTTATAAAATTTACTACTTGCGTAACTAGTTTGATATTTTTTCCTAGTTCTCTCATAGGTTTTATTTTTTCTATTATATATTTTATAAGACAAGTTTTGCTTGTCATCTTTCAAAAAAGAAAAAAAAAATTAATCTAGTCAGTGTACATACCAAAATAAAAGGATGAGTAATTGTTTGGACCTAAGAGTGTGGATAGGGTGGAATTGGGTAATTGGTTTTGATATTAAAAGAAAGAATGAATATTTTTATTATAATAGAAGAACATTTTATCTGCTTGTATTTTCTATGATGTTGAAATAATATTTTACGATTTTTATTGCCGACAATATTTTGAAAGTTTGCAATGCATTAAATAGAAAATAAACAAATGAGGACATCAACCTAAAGTAGATTATGATAAATGTCACTAATTTTAATTTCTATATAATCTCAAAATTTAATAAATACCATACAAATAATATATATATATATACACTAAAAAATAAAAGAAAATATTTATTACATATTATTTCTTATTACATATATTAAATATAAATACATAAATGAACAAGATAATCTTAGAATTTTATGTAAAACTGTCGTAACCAGGGTCACGACGGGGACGGCGAACAAAATAAAATTATTTTTCAAAATAGTGGAGTCACCACCATAATTTATTAAAGGAAAACTATGGAAATCCGAAAACAAGATAAGACAAGTTCGCAAAACCGGATTTAGAGTCCGGGAGTCGGTTACGTGTGGGGAAGGTATTAGCACCCCACAACGTCCGTCCTAGGGCAGTACCTTTAATTAAATGAGTAAAAGAGTATGATTTTTTGAAATATTTATTTTTCCCAAAAACGAAATAAAATGTAAACAATAACAAACAAAGATATTTTTTTAAAAACGGGAGCCTAACAAGGATTTGACCTCGCTCCTATATATCTCTATTGAGGATAGAGAATCAGGATTACGTAGTTCTTTGTTGATAAGATTGTTGGTTGGTTTGATATTTTTTGAAACTTTTGAAAGTTTGTGTTTGAAAATGGGGTAAGTGAATGGCGTCAGTGTCAGGTTTAAAGCCTGGGCTTTGGATAACAATGCCAGGTTTAAAGCCTGGGCTTTGAGTAGTAGTGTCAGGTTTAAAGCCTGGGCTTTGAGTAACAGTGCCAGGTTTAAAGCCTGGACTTTGGGAAATAGTGCCAGGTTTAAAGCCCGGGCTTTGGGAAACAGTGCCAGGTTTAAAGCCTGGGCTTTGAGAAACAGTTCCAGGTTTAAAGCCTGGGCTTTGAGAAACGGTGCCAGGTTTAAAGCCTGGGCTTTGAGAAATGGTGCCAAATTCGGTGTTGAAAAATAACATGCAACAGTTATATGCAACATAGAATTGACACTTTAGCTTTAGTAGGATCATGTATGCAAAAATGGAACGTGACTGAATGAATTCGTGGTAATCCAAAGCTTAAATATGTGAGTTTTAAGTGGTGCATGGTGACTTTTTTGGAGGTAAAATGATGTAGTTTTGGAGGTGATATGGCGCTGTTTTAGGCTACTATTTTGGAGGGGTTGTTTTCATGGCATTCTTATGGTGAAAAGAGGTTCATGATGATGGTTTTAGGTGCTGTTTTCGTATGAAAACGTGGTGCTATTTGGAGGGGCTGTTGTCATGGCATTCTTAGGGTGAAAAGAGGTTCATGATGATGGTTTTAGGTGGCGCATGACTTTAGATTTAAGGTTTGGCTCAGGAAGTGATGCTCAAAGGAGTGTGGCGTGGATTTTGGAGAGGAGCATGGCGGCAACATGGTGGGGTACATGCAAAGGAATAAGAGTATAGGGTTTCCGAGAATGAAAATGCAATAAAGATGAGTTTTTTAAAACAATAAAAAGGGAAATTTGAATTTTTTTATGTTACAAACAGTGTGAGAACTAGGAAATAGAAACGGTAGAGGAACCATAAACATTACCGTACCAAATTGAAACATACATCTTCTTCAAAAAGACGATGCACTTTCAATCCCTCCTCTTTCTTTCTTCGTGCTCTCTTTTCTTTCTACTCCAAGTCAGTAGTGATCCGTGAATGTTTTCTTTTTTTCTCTTTTCTTGCTCTTCTCTTTTTCTTCATATCTCTCAAAGTGATTAATGTCCCCCTCTAACGTAAGAGCAGTTACATCTTAAGTGAATCTTCTTTTTTATCATTTAATTTATTTTTTATTCTGAAAGTAGTTCAGAACAGTTTTGAAATATTGACTCTTTTTTTTTTCTTTTTTTATTATTAAAGATGAAGTGTAGATGAACGTGAGAGTGAGATGAAACAGTTTGAGAATGGTCATATTTTATTTTTTATATGTTTTGTTATTGTGAAATGAGAACATGGGTGGTTTAGAGCAGTTTTAAGATTGACTGATTCTTTTCTTTTTTTTGTAGTGGAGAAAGATGGGTTGTTATCTGAGTAGTTTCAAAGTTGTTATTTTATATATTTTTTCAAATAATATGTGAAGTTAATGGAGAGAGAATTTAGAGAAGATTGACTTATTTTTTTTTATTATTTTTATTATCTTGAACGTGTAAATGAAGGAAATAGTTTGAAAACAGTTTTCTTTTCTTGTTAATTTTTATTATTTTATACTTTTTCCTTATTTTTAGGTTCTGTTGTTTCAATTTATATTTTATTTTTTGTTATTTTCGTTTTTTATTATTAATTATTTTTTAAATCACTACCTTTTCTTTTTTTTAAGTTTTTTTAATGAAAAAATTCAAAAAAAAATTATTTATTATTTTTTCAACAAAACTTAAATTAATAAATATATATTCTATGTTATTATTTTTTTTTCATTTCTTTATTTTATTTTATTTTGTATTTTTAATTTAAAAGATTATCCGGACAAAATTGAGTGTTGACAAAAATAATATCTTCAAATTATGAAATTTAATATCTGAAATAAAGATAAAATATATAAAATTAAAATTTTAATAAACACTGAATTAAAACTAATATAAGAGAGTTAAAATAGTAAATAATATATATATAAGTTTCGAGTTACAGCAGCTATCTGAAGAGAAACATGAAGCCTTTATTAAAACTTTTTCTTCTAATAGCATTCATGCTTATATTCTACTTTTCATCATCTCCTAATAGAGGTGTAATTTTTTTCTTTCACTTTTATTTCGTTCATGCCAACTTCTAAAGCATTCTCATTGAAGAAAATTTTCCTTCATCACTTTCTTCATGTGACAATTATTTCTATTGTGTGATCAAGGTTCTCTAACCAAACCTTGTTTATTTTCTTGTAGTGCATGCAAAAGGTCTTAGGACAAGCCCTTTTGGAAATCATGCTACTGATCTTGGTCAAGAAAATGTTGTTCATCCAGAGAAAGAACAGAAACTTAAAGACGATGAAGAAGATATGGTCTCATTGGATTATACACCACCTAGCAAAGATCCACCCATTCATAACTAGAGTTGACAAATTTATTGAGCGTGTGGTTTTTCTATTGGGATTTGTTTAGTGCTATGCGTCTTTTGAGCTGTGAAAGCAACGTTATAATAAGTTTATCTATTGTGTTTCATAAATAGATAAATAAAGGAGTGGACACCATTTCTACATGTTTTCGGGTATTTTTTTTTTTTCATCTTTTGGTATTGACTAATATATACGAGCCATAATATGCATATATACATTTTTTAATAATTTATACGTTATAATTTTCTTTCAAAATGCTTTTTTTTCTTTTATGTTTGGGACCACGTATATTAACTATCTATATCATGTACTAAAGTTATTTTATATTAAAAGTTTATGTATAAAGAAAATTTGAACTTTTCATCATAGATGCTCTATTAATTAGAGATAAGACTATTTCATAGTATATAAATGGATGTAAATCTAATCTTACAAGTCAATCTTATAAGATTGAGTTAGATTTAAAGTCTAATTCTTAAAATGATATTGTAGTAATTTAGATCTATTATGTTATCTGCTGTCAAACCATCCATAAATATATTGTTATGTAGAATTGGAAAGTCTCACATGAAGGTGATGTATTAGAAATCTTATATTCACTAAAGATAAAACCATTTCATAATATATAAATGAGTGCAAACATTATCTTATCATTTAATTTTATAAAATTAAATTAGGCTTCCACTAAAAAGTTTATCATCGATAATAGATCGGATTGTCTATCATTCTTGGTTTAAAAAAAATGACCACACATATTTTTATATAGAAGAAAATAATTAATTGGAAACATTATAAGTAGTAATGGTATCATTGATTTAATTAATTGGAAACCAACTTCACGGGCTAAACAACCTAATAGCACATTGGTTTTTGTTTTAAAACAATTTTAAAAAAATATAATTTTTGTCGTGATTGATTTATCGTTGTCAAGAGGTTAAACATTGTAATATCAAGTAACTTAAGCCTCTGAAAAATAGTAACTTATATAAGCTTATGTTTAGGACAAATCTTAAGATTGTACATTTCAATTTTGATAATTACTTACTGTCACTAATGACAGTTGTTTTAATAATACCGTGAGCTATTTAAACTACCTTAGTCGAAGGTTTTATCAACCCATAGTATATATAATTTAGAGCATATCATTTCATTCTAGTGAGTTTTCATGAATTCGAATAAGTTAAGAACAAATTAATTTATATATAAATTAATCTGTAGAAGTTCATATGTTTTTTTTTTTTGTTCTTTTTAACATGTAAATAAACTTTGTGAAAAAATTATTTATGTATTTTTTTATAAAAATACTTTGATGAATTTTGTGCAAATGGTAGTGGATTACAAGAAGGAAAGGCTACCATTTGCTTATCGACTACGCAAAAAGAAATGTCCTTCCAATTTTACAGAAAAAATACCTTAAATTAAGAAAAGAAAATCTCAATAAATTAATAGAGAAAATTGGAGAGAGGGGGAATTAGGACTTTTAGCTAGCCTTTTCCTTTGTTCACATTTCTCTTGTTGAAGTGTGGTAGGTTATCACATTTGTTTGCATTGTGTGCTTTTTGTGATGGAATACGGAATGTACATCTAATCTGTGAATTCTTAATTCTTTGAGAGTGTCTCATGATCAAAATATGAAACAAATTGACATTTTTTTTGTAGCTATTATTGTGCAAAAGAAAATATTTTCTCAGGCTTTTGAATAACGCTTGTGACATTTTTGTGTCCTAGTTGCCCTCTTCTTACCTGAAAGGAAATATTGTCTTTGTGCAGATCCCATAAAAAGCACATGTGGCTGGGCTTGATGAGTAAGAATCACTTGCTGATAGGATCATGTTTGCCAAAGGAGACAAATCTTTAACGCACCTAGACATGTGCAAGAAGCTGGACCTTGCATGGAAATCCCTTGGTTCTTGAAAGGAGATTCCTCTTAGCAAGGGATTCTATGAGTTTTTGTTTACTTCTTTGGAAGACATGAGGCATGTGTTGGTGGTTGGATCTTGGAATCTCTCTCCAAGATTTTTGCGGGTCTTTGCCTAGACCAAGGACTTGGTTCCAAAAATTTATAAAGCTTACTTAGATGCATTGCTGGGTTAGAATTCATGGCGTCCCTTTGGAGTATTGCCAACTCTGTACCATTTTCTCTATAGCAAGAGGAGTTGGTACCCCTCTTGCGTTAGATTATTAAAATATGAAAAGAATCTTTGGTTTCTATGCTCGAGTGCTTGTTGATGTTGATCTTTTCTCTTCTCTGTCGTAGCAGCTTTTAATAGAGCATCTTGACTTTGCCTTTGTAACTAACATGGAGTATGAATGGCTTTCGCCTGCTCCTTTTGTAAAATGATTGTCCATATGTTATTTGCTTGTAGGCACTACCCTTGAAATGATAGGTCTTATCAACAAGTGAAATCTAAACAACGTTATAAGTCCAGCTCGGGGGCAAGAGAGAAAAATGTGAATCTGCATACCAAGGTGGTTAATGTTGTTGTTGGTAATGACTCTAAACTATCTTTTTTAGGAGGTTGTGTTGTTGCTCCTAATAGTGGCTCTGATAAGGAAGATAGTTTAGAAGGAGAAAATCTTGTCAATGATTAACATACATATCCGAATGTTTCTCCTAAGGGTAACTTGGCTCACCCATGTGGTTTGACTCTTCCAAATTTTTTTTCTAAATTGTCTGTTCTAGAAGAAAACATGTCACACGATAAATATGAAAATGTGAATATTGTGAATTTTAATCTCCCTTTGGTTGCACCCGTTGTCACTTTTCTAGAGACAAATAATAATAGTTCTGAACATATTGCTTCTAGAGAGAATTCCTTATAGGGTACTGGTATGCAGAGTTTGGTTTCTAAGAGGTGGGTAGATATGTTGGAGGATGAGGCTTCTAATTCTGACTCTAATGATCACGATGGTCTGATCCAATCATCCCGTAAGCTTGGTAGACCACCTAAAATTGCTTCTATAACTATTAGAAAAATAACTATAATAGCTTCTCATGGTTCTACTTGAAAAGAATTTCGGCTGAGTTCAGGAATTTCGGCAAAAATTAGTTTGTTAGAATGAAAACTTTGAATTTAAATAATTTAGTACAATATTGATTCCTACGAAACAAAAAAAATCAACTAAAATTAGCAAACAATGAGATATCAATTAAAAATTAAATTAGAATTCAAAATATGCACAAGCAATAAAAGAACACGAGGACCAACAAGATGTTTACAAGTACATGCAAGAAATATTGAAGATCGTCTAGAAGTTATCTTGGACAAAGATGAAGAGCCTGTTGGTCCCAATGATAGAGTTGTATCTGACTTGAGTTATTTCCTTGGGACCTTAGCAAGGAATTCGGATTTTTGTCCTCTAATCTACACAAACTTCAAGGCTTTGCTCAAAGATTATAAGGAATGAATATGAAAATATGTTATGGTAATTAAATAGAATTTTTATCTTTGATTGAATTATAAAATATTTATAACATGTATTTATTTGTGGCTTTGTTTAGGATAAATTCATTATTTCTGAGAAAGGACAAAAAACAGTTTTTAGTCATGTGAATGATGCTTGGAGACGATATAAGTACTTGATGAAGAAAAATCTAGATACAGTTGATGAAGAAACACTAGATGCAATTGTAAGTTTATTTGTACTTATGAAATATGTTTGAAAACTCCATACACTTTACTTGTTCATAACTTTGATATTTTTTTATAGTCTAAGCTTCAAAGTTCCATTGAAAATTTAAGTACATCTGGGGAGAAAACATTTAAGTCATTGTTTGGGAAAGAAAAGTATGGTTGAGTTCGTTGTTATGGAAGGACTATGACACCCACAACATTGAAGAAAGATCAAGAAGTTGATGCTCTAAAAAGAGAACATGCCATTGAAAGAAATGATATGATCAAGAAGTTTGAGGGTTTGGAGATAGTGATGAAATTCATGCTTAAGAAAAATACTGATTTGGATGAGAATGATATAAAAGAAATGATGACATGAGCATTAGGCAATGAAAGTAGTGCAGTTGCTCCACGTTCCTCAGCTGCAACTTATGTTCCTGATGATGATGATGATGAGATATACATTGGAACCATCTAAGATTGTGAAATATTTTATACAAACTTTCATAAATTTGAGGAAGATCACGTACTGAGTTTGTTTTTATTTTTATTTTTTTACCTTTTTGGAGGGTGAAGTTCAAGTTCATTTGGAGAAGAAAACATAAAATGAAGAAATAAATAAAATACTTTTGTTATATACCTTATAATTTTTTGTAATTTTCAAAGTGTGCTAGGCAACATTGGAGTATAGCTTTCAATATTTTCATTATGCACATTTAATTGCACATTATGCACATTTAATATTTTTTGCATTTATATTTTGAAATATTTTTAATATTTTTTTAATTATGTTTTGAAATACATTATGCACATTTAATTGCATTTATAAATGTTACGAGTATTATTAATGTTATCTTCAATTACAATTTACTAAAAATAATGTAATTGTCTTCTATAGTTTTATTGAAGTATTTTTATATTATAATAATAATGTTAAAAATGAATTAGTGGCTTAATATATTCATAATCTATTTAGAAATATTACAAATGTGGGGTGAAGGATTAAACAAAAACACAACAGCTAAAAAAGTGTGGCCTAAATGTTAATAGAAACGGCAACAATATGAGAAAAATGTAAACATTGATGAAAAGACAACAGGTAAAAAAATGTGGCCTAAACACTGACAAAATGTGTGGCCTATTGTATTAGGCTAAGGCCAAACTTTTTGACAAAACTATGGGCTTTGAGCTACGCCCACGGTGAAATACACCATAGTTTCAAAACCATAGCCAAACTGCGGGCTAAAGTTAAGGCCACAATTTTTCACCTTAGGCCACATTTTTCACCTGTTGCCTAAAGTGAAAAATGTTGTAGATCAGGTCATGTCTCATAAATCCTCATTCTGCAATGAGAGGATTCCATGTTGGCCGACTTGCAATGAACCCAAAGATCCTAACATTTCTGGTGATATGATAGCTAAGACTGAGAGGACACAACCATGGAATTTTGACTGAAGAAGAATTAATTTTGATGTATTGCATCATGAACGGGGTTAAGATAAACTGGATTCATGCAATGAAGGATCACATGAATAGTCCAAAAGGCTAACATATTATAGAGTTCTTTATGTAGTGATAGTGTTCAAAATGATTATGTATTTTGATGTTAACTTAGAAGAGGAGTTGGTTGAAACTGTGAAGCCTTATAATCAGATCATTTGTGCAGTATTGTGCAAGATTGGACTGAAGAAAATAAATGATGATCACTGGATATGCAAGGTAGATGAAGAAACTACAAAACAAGGATTTATTGCTGATGTTGGACAAGGAACAAATGGTATACAATCAAGTGGAATTGCTGGAGAGCACAATGCCAACATTCCCAACATTCCACCAGTTGATAGAGGCGAGCCACTGTCCAAATTTGAACAAATGTTACATGGCAGGCTGGACACAATAAAAAAGGATCACTTTGAATTTTGTGTAGTAAGGTTCCAAAACTTGGATGATCAAATAGAAGTAGTGCAGGACTGTTGCAGAGATGCATTATGGCAGAGATACATAGGATCACGTGCATCATATTATTTGTCACATTTTGATATGTTTTGAACATTATTATTACTATTTATTTTTTGCATCATACTATTTTAGCCCTATTTGACGAATTTAATAGGGAGAAATGGTGTGAATGTGTGTGTTGGTTTTTATTTTGTGTTGTTTTGAAATTATTGTCGTTTATAGTATGTAATATTTTAAAATCCTTGAACCAGTACTAACCTATTATATGGTTATTAATGACCTTCAATGGTCATAAAACTTTGGTGTATTTGTGTTATCTAACTAGTTTATTGGTTTTTAGTAATCACTGCCATTCACGAGGAGTAAACCACAATGTGGGAGAAAGGTGAAAATGTTTAAGTAGTTATTTGATTTAGTGAGAAAAGTAAAGCAGGTAAATTTTCATTTCAATTAGTGATTACTAGTAAACCTGTCATGTGTGAGATTTTCAAACAATTTATATTTGATTTTGATAAGAGAAATTTTATCACACTGTTTAGTTCAGTGTATGTAGGTTATCTGATGAATGACTTGAGCTACTAAACACACACTCACTGGATCACTTTCATCAAATAGGGGGAGTTTATTGGCAATGATGCTTATTGTTATTTGATGAGGTTAAGTCAACAAAAAACTTGAAGAGTTTTATGTTTAAAGTTAAAGTGTTGATGTATCTTGATGATTCACTTGCAAGTATCACAAATAAGTGAAAAATGGACTAAGAGATTTTAAAATTAAACTGAAACTGATTTGACATAAAATTTGCAAGTAAAATTGTTTCACTAATGTTTTCAAAGAATTGTTTTTCAAAATTAATGAGGCAAAAATCTGTTTAGAAATTTAAATCAATTGTTTTCACTAAAGCATAACTATTTCAAAAACATGTAAAATAAGAAGGAATTACCATTTTCATATAAAACATTTGATAGAACACAGTTAACAAAAAATAGAGAGCTTATTCCAAGTTTTTAGAGTGTTTTGATAAAAAAAAAGAAACAAAGTTCTTGGAACAAATTCCTCTGATTTGTGATGGCACTACACTATGTAACATCATTTTTTCTGTCAGGGAAGTTTTTGTAACTTGATTCGAATAATTTGTTTCATACTTAGTTGCAAATTGGTTTGTAAATTTCAATTTTCTTTGGTTGTATTGGATTTTAGTTTACATTTTAATAGGGTTTTCAATTATACAGCTACGGGTGTTGCACTAGTTCTTGATGAATCTTGCAAGATGAAAGATTGGGTCTTGGTTGTCCTATGTTGAATTGTGTTATTGAATTTTTTGCAAGTTTGCAAAGAAAAATGGATGTAACTCTTGAGGAAGAGTGAACTAATATAAAAATCTTACGTTCTTTCTCTCTACTCTCTTTAAATTTAATTTTTTGCATAATCTGTATTTGCACAAAAAATTGTCCCACTAAATTTGTGCATAATTGAGTGATCCTGTAAGGCTAAATATTTGTTAAACACTACTTTAGATTGTTCTGCAAGATATTTTCATCAAAAGAGTGTTCAAATATTCAAACATTGATATTTACTGATAATATACTACATTTTTTGCGACAATGTGTTTCTAAAAGTTAAATGTGTTGATTATATATTTCAACAGATTATCTTTCTGTAATTCTGATTAACTATAAAATTCTAAGTCAATATTATGCAAATTCAATCAAATATATATATATATATATATATATATATATATATATATATATATATATATTCAAAACTTTCAAATAGGAGTTTAATCTGATTGTTTGTGAACTATAATTGATTGATTTTCTGTTGTTTGACATTAAAGACTGTAGTCAATTGTTTTAATTGAAAATATTCATTCTTATAAAGTTCTTTTTGTGAAAAATTAATAAAGTTTAATTCACCATCTTATTGAACTCAGCAAAGGTCTTTTCAATCCCTACCCATCTATGACATATATTGTAAACTTTTATTGTGTTATAGTTTTCTCCTTTGTCACTACATATAACACACAATGTACTATCTACATTTATCCCTCTTCTAGTTAGTTATTGTCATGTTATGGGTTCTTTTTAATAACACTATCCACGTAAAATGTTGTGCAGTTGGTATACCCTTTAACATCCAAAGCAATATATACATACTAGGTACATCTTATGTTTTCACTACTTTCAACTTCTTATATCCTGATTTAAAGGTGTACACTTCCATTTCTTCGTCTTTTCACACCCAACTATCTCCCCTAGATTTATATAGCTTCAATCCTTTTATATCATGCATCAATTATACTAATTACACTTATTTCCATTGGAACCATTATCTTCTCAAATCTAGCTTCTAATCCCATGACTCTCCATTTCATTTGATAGCCTCTTCTAGATTGACTTCCTTGTTACGGGAATTGGAGTGTACCCTAGGATTCTTTTCTCTCAAAGGCTTCTCCCCTATGTAGAAAATAGATTTAGGTTGAGTTCAAGAGGGGTGAATTGAACTATTAAAGACTTTTCAAAAACTTTTCACAAATACTGGAAAGTATGAAAGATTGAATGAATATTCTTTATCAATTCACTGATCAATGCAATTTTAAATTACACAACAAGAATTAGTATGTCAAAGAGCAAATTTAGTCAATTATACAGATTTATCATAAACTGAAACAACACAATACAATTCACTGAAGTTACAGAATCTTGATATCCAGTTCAGTGCACATAAACAAACTGTTACTGCAGTTGATCAAAATATTATCTGAACAACAAGCGGAAGCAATTTACTCAATTAAGATGAATAACAGAACAACGCAGAAACAATCAGATAATGAACACTCGAAGAAATTGCAACTAATCTCAAGAAAGAATGTTATTTAAAATATTCTTTTAACCAACAATGTAAATAGGAACCAGTTAATAGGTTAATTCGATTAATAACACTATCAGTCCATTACCAAGATGAAATAACAAGTTCAGACATACAAAGATTATCAGTTGAATTATCAACCAATAAGCGCGAAGAACAACTTGTTGATAGTATGAAAACTGAAACTCAAATGAGTTCAAGAAGAGAGAAAGAAAGATCAAGAACACAAGATTTTATCCTGGTTCACCTTTCCTCAAGAGCTACGTCCAGTCCTTTGCAAACTAACAACAATTTATACTAAGAGATCACCAAGATCAGTTTTACAAGATACAATACTGCTCCCTGCAGTACGCATTGCTCCCCTCAAAAACCACACTATTGAACCCTACAGTAGGTGTTAAACAAATACATAAACCTCTGCAAACAACCAGTTACAATTACAACCCTCTATAACTTGTAACCTTCAGTTTCAGTACAAGAAATGAATCAAGAATACAAACAATACACAATAGTTCCACTCAAAAGATTATACAAAGTATTAATAATAGAGTGGAACACTTAGCTCTGATTCAATATCATAGTTTGCAGTAGATCAATTCAGCAGTAAAGCTCCAAGATCAGTTTTCTTGTTGAAAATCAATTGCTCAATCGATCACAAGGTTTGCGCACGTTTTTCTCTCAAGGATTTTACAAAAATTCGCTCAATATGATTTTTGTACTTGTTGTTATGTGAAAAACACGTGCATGTCCCTTTATATAGAAAAACTGTTATTTTTTACCGTTAAGACTTCAATCGATTGAGTCACCATTCAATCAATTGACAACATTATGTTACATAACAGAAAATATATCAGGTTCAGATTCTGAAAACAGTTTACTGATTACCTTTATGAATTTGATTAAAAAAATTTGATTTGCTTTATTCTTAAAATCTTTTGAAAACTATTATTAAGAAAATTTATCTTTGGAGCTTACTTTTGAATAATCAATCATGCAATCATATGATTTTAAATCAGAGACACAACTCACAACCACACACCCTGCCTAGTTTAGGACCAATACTCTATCAAGCTCTTTAAGGTATACATGCACTTCATGTTGTAGCTAGGATCCATTGTAGGCTTCACTCTTGTATTGATTTCATAAAATCATATCCAGCAACTACTGGTGCTAACACCCTATCCAACTATCTTTCTAAATTTTTATTTTATTTCCAACTCTTACTTTCCAAGTTATATTACTATCAAACCAACTTCCTTATACTCCTATCCCGTTGATATTTTTTATATCCCTCTACCACTATGAGTTTGTTCTATTTTTTCTCGCCCTATTCATAATTCTCTATTTATAATTCTCCAAGATCCATATTTTGATTCTAATAACTCTTTTCATAGACCTTAATCTTTTGTGCTTATCACTTTCACTTTTCCATTGAGGGCTTTCTTAAAAAGTTTCAAATCTTTTACTCTTAGCCCTCATTGTTCCTTTGGCCAAAATATTTTTTCCACTTCATCAAAATATCTTCTTATTTTCGTGTCTCATCCTCGTAGAAATTCAATTTGGATTTTCCTTATAATTGTTTCCACCTTAGATGACATTTTAAATAATGACACAAGATAAAAATAAAGAGGTGATTACATATCTAACTAAGTGAACTTTGTTCTTGCAAAAAATATTTTTTTTCCTTTCCATTTCTGTACTTTATCCTTTATTTTTCTATCATGAGTTGCTAGAAGTTGTTCTTTCTATAATTTTCTTATCACCAGTATTCCTATATATGTGAATACACACTACCAAAAAATTAGATTTTAGCGACAATCAAAATTGATTGCTAAATGACAAAAATCGGTCGCTAATACACCATAGCCACTGAAATAGCGACTGAAAATGAATAGTGGCAAAAACCCTAATCACTAAATACTTAAAGACCAATTTTTTGATTGGTCATAATTCCGCGACCGAATATGTGGTCACAAAATCAGTGACAGAATGTTTGGTCCCAACATTTCTTGAAGAATAATATAGCAACCGAAAACTCATAAAACAATGGTTGCTAAATCAATGACTAAATTTCAGTGGCTAATTCGACGAGACGGTTGCTAAAATGAACTAAAATTTGGTAGCTAAAATGGTAGCTAAAATGAAATAATAATTAGTGACTAATCCAGTAACTAAAGTAAAATAAATTTCGGTGACTAAATCGATAACTAAAGTAAAATAAATTTCGATAATATATCGGTGACTAAAATGGTAATTAAAATTAAATAATATTGGTAGTTAATTCGATGTCTAAAAAAATAAATTTCAAAAACTAAAGTGGTGACTAAAATAAAAGAAATTTTAGTAACTAAATCAATAACTAAATTAAAAAATGAGCTTCCAAATTAGATTAGAATTAATGAATTTGTGCCCTATTTTATTGATGGATTTCTTTTATTAATTTCTAAATAAAAAATATCATATATAATTTAATGAAAAATTATAATTCGCTCCTCTGCTCGCTGCATTTTCAATCAGGAGAATATTCTTTTCTCCAATGCAACAAAACCTGCATCAATCCTCCATTTGCAACATGCAATAGAAACACATGAGGTATTGTTGCAAACCATGAGGACATGATCTTGACAAACACAGAAATGAAGTACATATACATAAGATAAGATGTCATTTCAAAACCTTGTCATGTAAAGTACAAATCCATGAGCAAATAAAGCAAAATCAAGCACATTAAAAGATTGTGATAAACAAATAAAGAAATCAATTTGCATGGAGCCAACAGAGTCATCAATTCACGGTTTATGGACAACATATATACGTCTGTTACAAAACTAAAAATTAAAAGCAAAGAGACCACTTCACTGCCTCTTGTGCTAGATTAAGCAGTTTTCCTATAAGTATATGCTCAGATTTTTTCCAAGAAAATTATTGAACTAAGACTTACATTGTTTCTTTGAGTTTCTCCCCCATGATTTCAGTCTTCATCTTAACCTCATACAAAAGAAGGAAAACTAATCACTACAAATGAAAGAAAATTTATTCCATCCATCACGTTTGAATTTATTCATCATATAAATTGACCCATCATATAAATCTAATTAAGAAATGTAATAGAAGCATATCCGAAACGTGAGAGTTGAACGAACTGAAAGTGAAGGCAAAATCTTCATGCTTCTCTGCTCCAGCTACAACCCAATCCAGTTCCCTGCAGTACAATACTTCATCAACCTTTCGTGTTTCTCTAGGGTTTTGTATTCAGAGATGTTTGGAATTTGAAAGGTCAAGACTTTTAAAATTTCTACTCATTCTTTTATAAGTGGTTAAGGTCATTTATTAACACATCTTTTTAAAAACCGTTTAATTTAAAAATTGAATCTCAAAATTAATATCACAAAATATATTATATTTATTTTAGAATTCAATATTATTTTATCTAAATAAATTAAACATCACTTTTATTTTATTATATTGAGATTCATTTTTATCCAAATTATAAAAAAAATCAAAATATTATAAGCTTTATTTTCCTATTTCTCTAGAAAAAATAAAACTTCTATCAAAATGAACATAACTTTTTTCTTACAATTTAATCGTTTTATTGAAAGTTATTGCTCTAAGTTCAATTTGTTTATAGAATTTTCACTTTACTCAAATTAAAAATATTCAACATTACTAATCTAAATGAAAAGAATTTTAAATTTTTATTTCTTTTTTGATTTCATTGAAAACATAAAAAATGTATAAAGGTATTATAAATTATTTCGATAACAATATACGTTAATGTTACAATCATTTTATCACATACTCAACAACATGATTATTCTTTTATAAAATATATATTTTGATATGTTTATATCATTTAGACAAAGGAACTAAAATAAATTGTGTTAAAAAATTTTAATATAATCTATCACTCTTTTATCCAATTTAATATAATTAGTTGTATTGATTTTTTTTTACTTTTATTTTAAATTATTGTTAAAAATAACTTAAAAATAAAATATTATTTTTGGAAAGAATTCGTTGTAAAATATTTCTAAAAAAAATATTTTAATTTAAAAATTGATTCTCAAAATTGATATCAAAAAATATATTACATTCTAGTTTACAATTCAAATTTACTTTAATTAAATCAATTAAACATCACTTTTAAAGTTGTAACAATATATCACTTTTTTATCCAATTGTTGTTTTAATTATTTTTTAAATTTTTTATTTAAAATTATTGTGGAAAAATAACTTAAAAAATAATTTTATAATAAAATAATAAGAGCTAAAGAAAATCATATTAATCTAGATAAATTCCATAATAAAATCAATAAATCTAAATTATCCCGTAACGGGTGTCAAGTGGAGCAAAGCCACAATTCAATCGTGGGGCCTAGGTTGTTATACTCTTAATTAGAAGAGTTGTACCCTGACTATTGACTATAGTTTTTGACATATTAGTAAGCGCTCGATCCAATAGAGATCACCATTTAGAATTTTTTGTCTAAAATATTTGAATTGCATGTAGTTTAAAAGTAGAAAAGTCTAAGAATTCATACCATTGTTAAGGTATTTATAATCTTACAAATCTTTTAAGTATTTTTTAACATTTAATCAACATGAATTAGGGAATTAACAATTCTTTTACTAATATCATATTAAGTAATATCATACACTAGTCTATGATGCTTAGGTAGACAGACACAGACAAGATGACAATTCAGATTTATGGAAAGAAAAACTCATTTATTTACTAAGAAAAGGTATAGTTGTATTGTACATTAACTTTAATTAAATGAATTAAACATCACTTCTAAAGTTGTAATATAATATATCACTTTTTTATCCTATTGTTGTATTAATTATTGTTTTAATTTTTATTTAAAAATATTTTTGAAAAATTAATTAAAAATATATATTTATAAAATAACTTAAAAAAATAATTTTATAATAAGATACTAAGAACTAAAAAAAACATATTAATTTGGATTCCATGATAAAATCAATAAATATAAAAAAGTCACACTCATTTTCTTTTCTTTTTAACTTATCTTAATTAAATTGTTTCAATTAACAAAGTAAAAGAAAAAAATTGGATCCAAACCCAATATATTCTTTCTTTCTTGAACCTTATTATATTTGTTCTTTGAATTTATTTTGTAAATGGAAAGGACAAATGCTTACAATCGTTAGATGATAACAATACAATAGTTACTACGGATTATAGACTTTGATGTGTTGTGTTCTCATTCATTTATAAATAAATACTAAAGAAATTTGAAAAATAGATCGTTGTAGGTGACATAAATTATCTCGTGACAAGTGTCCAATGGGTCAAATCACAATTCAATCGCGGGGCTTGGGTTGATATGTTCTTAAGTAAAAAGAGTTACATCCTGACTATGACTATAACTTTTGACCTAGTGGTAAGAGCTCGATCCAACATGGATCTCCATTTAGAAACTTTTATTTGGGTAAGATTTAGATTACATGTAGTTTGAAAGTCGAAAATGAGTAAGGTTGGATTATATGTAGTTTAAAAGTGATAAGATTTGTACTAACATCATACACTAGTCTATGATGCTTAGGTAGGCATAGGAAGAATGACGATTTAGATTTATAGAAAGAAACCCATTTATTTACTAGGAAAATATACAATTGTATCATACATGAACTTTTTGGGCTTTAGTCGATCTATGAGTCTAAAAGGATTAGTGGAACAATTTTTTTTTCTTTGACCAACAACATGTTAGACTATACCATTCACTAATATCTGAACCTCAAGTAGACATAGGTAATGATAAGTCTAAAAAAAATAAACAACATTAGAAATTGTGACATTGAATGAAGTTTTATGACTTTCATATTATTGTTTTTTTAATGGTATTTTTATTTTAATTAATATAAATAATATTCAAAATAATCATTTAGTGACCACATAAATTAGTAGTTATTTCAATCACTATTAGGGACCACGACAAATTAGTTGTTAATTTTATCGCTAATTTGAAAATGATTTTTTTTACTGTTGTTTTAATGATCAAAACCAATATATTTCAATCACTAGATATAGTGGCTAAAATATTTTATTTATTAATTAGCGACTAAATTGTATTTTAATCGCTATTTCGATGACAATTAACGACTATTCTTTTAGTCACTAATATCAATTACTAATTGCGACTACTAATTTTCGCTAATTAAAATTGATTACTAAATTTCTTTTTTTAGTGACAATTAATATTATTTTACAATTTAAGATTACCAATAATATGTGAACGTTATTTAAATATATTTCTATCTCCCTATCTTCTTTTTATTAAAATTTATTCTTTCAAATACAGTGAATACCATTCTACCATTAAAATATTTTGTATTTTGTATTGAGGATTTACATATGAAAATTGTCTCTTCTACAAAATGTAATAAGTTAACCATTATTGTTAAAGTAATCATTATTATGTAATATTTTAAAAATTTTAATTTAAGGTGTAGTTATTTTTATATTTTTTTAATTTAAGGATTTCAATAAAATGATTTATGCATATCATTTTGATAAATTTAAAATTTTCTAGCCACTTTGGTGTTCAGTGGTGTTTTTTGTGCTCTAAACACTAAACATTATAATTATAATTGGATTCGAATTTAGATACATTTCTATCCCCCGTATATATATATAAATAAAAGTGAAGATAATCTTCACTATTTTGTAAGTATAAACTCACTTAATAATAAGTTGTTATTTCCTTATAAAATTTTATAGACATTTACAGCTTATATATCTTGTTCAAACCTTTTTGATAAATAAGAAATAAGCTTTGCAGAATACTCTTTGAAATATGTTTATTTTGAAAAACTTATACTAAAAATATACTTCTGATCATTTAAAAATATAAGGCTTATTTCAGAAAGCTTATTTCAAAAAGCTTATTCCATAAGAATCATTTAAAATCCAATATTCTTTCGTATCAACCTTTTCAGAAAACAAAAATATCATAACAACGGTACCAATTTCCAACAAAATCCAGAAAAGAATGGAAAACACTAACCAAACAAAAAGGGGTAACCGAAAAACACGTGAAGGAGATAAAAAGCACAACCACAACCGCAATGGAACAGTGCACAGGAAAGAAGAAATGAGAAGACGGAATGAAAAAACATACAGTTTAATCATAAATATATGTCATTTCACTATACGTGAGCAGGTGTTGGTTCAAAAGCCTACACAAAATATTGTCTTTTCCCCCAACTGAATGTAAATTTCCTTTCCCTCTGCATCTAAGGTTCTGTCTAACTCATAAACGTTGAGTAACGTTAGTTTTGTTTGTGTTTGATGTTCTTCCTAAGTCCAAAATATCTCTCTTTACATGTAGAACTAGAGTCTCTTTTTTTTTTTCTTTCTAAATATATGTCTCGAATTTGTTTTTAGTTTTGAGGTTTAGGCATGACATTTTCCAATTTTGAAATGAGGAGTCTTATGAACATGATATAGGGTATTTTTGAAATGTGTATGAAGATAATTACTTTTAAGAATTAGCAGAGACATCATTTGAACCACTTAGAGAGTGTTTTGTTTGATACCTTCGCCTATTGAAATTATTTTTGCATAAGTAAAAATAATGTCTTATATCCTTATTTAAGTGATTTTGTGATATGCTTGAGTGTATGTACTATGTATGTGTACGTGTTTACGTGCAGAGAAAGTGTTAAATGGTATGTCTAAATGATTATTGTTTTAATTCAAATTAGTTATGAGAGGTCAGGATATGTGAACCATGATTGTTTGTGAGTATTAAACAAAGATTCATGTTGTAATAGATATTCCTTAACTTTATTGATGGCATAAGTAACATATCTAGTAGTGAGAAGCTTA
>Ga0209700_103248_pt1 | contig 31469 bp, 13 predicted proteins | sample SiratroredBW_FD_187528 | JGI IMG/M metagenome (GOLD analysis project Ga0209700, IMG submission 187528) | Root nodule microbial communities of legume samples collected from California, USA - Siratro red BW (SPAdes) (version 2) | ecosystem: Host-associated > Plants > Roots > Nodule | place: USA...
AAAAAAAAAAAAAAAAAAAAAAAAAAAAAAAAAAATACACGAAGAAAGAAGTTCCAATATATATCTAAATATAATTGATTATGTGTAACATATAATCAATTATGTATAAATATAATATAATATTTAGATAATATAATTGATTTTTACTAATAATTGTATTTTATAAACAAATAATGAAAGTATAAAATAAATAAATATTAATATATTATTTTAATAATATATTAAAATAAATTATTTTATTTAATATTAAATTGAAATTAATAAGTTTTATTTATTATTATTTTAAAAAATAACCTTTTATATATTAACATTTACAGTAATTTTAATTTAACTTACTTTTTTAAACATTTATTTTTTTTATTTTCTAAATATATTAATGTTCAATTACATTTATTCTATCACATCAATTAAGTTATTCACACATTTTCTAATTTTTTTTTTCTCAATTTCAAACAATTTTACTTTTCATTTGGTATACCCTCCTCTTCAGTATCACCTCTCACATTTCTCCTAATAAGAAGCTCAAGAAAGTGCAATGTCATATAAACTCTGCAATCTGTTCACTCTCAAAATTTGCTAGAAAATATCAAACAAAGGCACTTTCCTTTTTACGCATTATTTCCCAACACATCAACAAAGTACTAATCGTTCTTGTCCTTGTTCTCTTCTTGAGAAGATGAATCTCTTGGCCTATCATCATAATCTATTAACGCAATCAGAATCCGAAGAACGAATCTGCCAACTTGACGAAACAAGGGAAGGCGAATTCCAATTGGAAAAAACGCAAAAGGCACAACCAACAAGATGATGGAGCTATACATCACTCCAATGGCAGTTATAAGATCGCCAAGTGCAGAATTGTTACCCACAACAAGACGTACAGCAGCCAAGAATGCCACTGGCACTGTTAGAAACGCAAAACCCAAACAACCCATCGCAAGGATAGTTGCTCTTGTAGCCAACTTACGGTCAAAAATCAATGCCATCAACATGAGTCCACATGCAATCACAGAGCTATACATGGCTGCCATGTTGAAGGTGGTGAACACCCAGAACAATGATTTATCAGCAAAAACTGCCATCCCTCTATTTTTTGGATTTGGGTCATCAGAACTGTATACGCCTCCTGGCACAGTGAAAGCTGCTGCGAAGGTCACTGTCACCATCAATGTGGCCACCACTAGAAATGTGTTCAGGAGATCGTTTAAGCTCATATCCATTTTCACTGCTTGTTGCTGTTGTGAATGCAGCATATCATTTACCTTCGAGGGTACACCTGCTTCTTTTAACACTCGACTTGCTAGAAACTTCATCAAAATTAGAAAAAAGGTCAGAAAAAGAAAGTAGAAATTATAACAGTAGATGTTATGCTTCATCAACAGATAGAATTCCCAGTTGTGTTTGTATTTCTATTATTTATCAGACTCACAGAAGCTAGACTTATTCACTGCAAAAGACAGTCAAATCGAAAAAGAGTCCAACTTTATTCATCCATGTTGAAACATTTTACACAATGACACGAACCCTTGAGCATTTACATATTTTACTCATATCTCAGAAGATGCTAGGTATTCAAATACAAATTTAATCTTGAATAAAAATAAAAAAATTAAACAATAAAAAAAATCTACAAATTTAATGTTTTAAGATTTTAAATTAAAAGTGACGTTTTTTTAAGAACATCTTATTCTTGGTTAATCTCTATGATATTTTTTCTTTAATTTTTCTTAATATTTTACTCGTCTATGTTGAAACATTTTACTCAATGACATGAAGCCTTAAATATTTACATATTCTACTCATATTAATAACTGATCATTACCTTTCGGATCGTCATTTTATTTTTCAAAGCCAGACCAATGATATCTTGAGCTGTTAAATCGTTGTTATTCGAGAGCTTCACATCAGTTCTCTTATCTTGTGTGAAAAGGTATAGAACTTTAGGAAACAAATTTATTGAAGCCAAATGCAATGGAGTGTTTCCATTATTGTCTTTCTGGTTTATAATAGATTGATCAATCTTTGAATTTCCCAGCAGATATTGTACCACTTTACTTTTTCCATTCTTCGCAGCAACGTGAAGAATGTTCTGGCCCTTTTGATTAAGGAGAACATGAAGATTAGTAACACATTTGTGTTGAAGAAATTTTTTTACCACCTTAAGATGACCCCTTTTGCAAGCAAGGTGAATAGGAAGATGACCCTTCTTGTTCCCTTCCAAGAAAGTTTGATCTGATTTCTGAAACGAATTTTCTAGTAGTATACGAAATCCTTCAGCATAACCAATGTATGCTGCATAATGAAGGGGAGTACCTTCATCTTCATCTCTTAAATAAACTAGCTCTGGTTTTTTCTTTAATATCTCTTCTATCAAAACTATATTTGAACAACACAGAAAATAAATTTAATTAGGAACTTTCTAGGGGCAAATTAAGAATAATATTTATTTTGAGGATGATAAATATTTTTAGCAGTGGCACAGAACACTGTATGCAAATAAAAAAAAGAAGGATATCTTTTAAACTATCATTTCAGCATCATTCAACACATAAACAATGTAACTTTATATTAGTTCGCTTAAATTTTTTAGGGCATAAAAAATAAAAAATGTATCTTTTAAGAATCAATATTAGTTTTACATTATTTAAACCTAAAACTAACTAATTCGATGTTTAGAGAAAAGTTTCCACCCGAGGACTTTAACCTATTCAATCCACAACTTAAAGTACAACAAGCCCAAGAATCTACATTTAGGGTATGTTCGCCCAAATGTAAAAATTAAATTATTCCAAGAATCAAAAGTAAATCTAAAATAATTAATTTCATTTGAAACAAAAATAATTTTTTAGGTAAGAAAAAGAATGTGTATGGAGTTCAATTGAAAACAAAAAAAAGATATACTTAATTAAAAAATAATTATAAGTTACAAATAGTTAAATTCATAAAAACAGCAAATACTTTCTATTTTTTTTTATAAGACACTATTATAATGTAAAATACACTATCAATTCTATTCTTTTTTTTATATAAGAATTAGAAGTAGGACTTCCTTAACTAACTAGGTGGTTATTTTAACAACTAGTGATAACCTTCTACGTCCATTTCACACGAACATATATTATTATTTTATTTATATATAATATTTTATTAATAAAAAATAGTGTCAAATGAAAGTTTTTTCTAAACAGTAACATCAAACTATCATTTTCCTTACTAAAATCAAACAAAGTCATACCTTCTCAATAGTTCTGAAACAAGTAGTTTAACTTAACGATATATAAGATTAACATGACACTCCATTTATATATATATATATATATATAATATTTTGGACTTAATATTATTTTATATAAGATATCACAAAAGTAATCTAAGTATACCTTTATTAATGTAAAAAATTGGAGTAAAGAATGAAATAATACCAGTATTCCTCTCCAATATGGCTGCATGAAGTGGAGAGTTTCCAAAGCAGAGTGGAAGAGGTTGATGAGGAGGGAATGGAACCTCTAACAGAAGACAAAGAATTTCCACATTCCCATTCACAACAGCCAAATATAGTGGTGATCTCCTTGACTTGTTCAAACAATGAACCACATCCTTATCAGCACTCAAAACCTCTTTCACCACACCAACATCCCCACTGTACACAGCCTCATGCAAAGGGGTATTCTCAAACTCATTTTTTTCTCTTGTAATCTCCTTATCTCTCATTCCATCATGTTTTCTTTTCTCAATGGCATAGTGGTAGAGAATCAAGTTCACCATAGCTAAGTTCTTGGACCTCACAGCAACATGCAGTGCAGTATCACCTCTCACGTTTCTCTTAATAAGAAGTTCAGGAAAGTGGCAACAAATCAACTCCACAATCCCTTCTCTCCCCTTATCCGCTGCCACGTGAAGCAGTGAATCACCAGCACAGGTAACTTGATCAAAAACAGCCTTCAAAGCCACTTTCCTTCCTTCACACACTCTTTGCAACGCGTCAACGAAGTTATCCACGTTTCCATTTTCATCAACAGCGTTAAACAGCTCAGAAACCATAACATTTTTCTTCCCAACAAGATCCTCATGCAGTAGTTGTGAAGCTGCATCTTCACTTTGGAACTGTCTTTTCTCCAACTCCTCCATCCTTCTGCTGCATCTCTCCTTCCAACTTGCATCATCTGAGTCGATAGGAATTTGCACATGAGTCATGATTTAGGTACGTAATTGATTAATTAACACCTCAATGAAAATTAAGTTTGTAACAATAGATGTAAACCTAATGCCTGAGTATATATATAAATTAAGTGATTTGTGATGCATCTAATGAATTAAATAATTAATGTGCATCTACCATTATGAAAAGGGTGTGTGTGAATATATACATGGTAGGTAAGTAGTCACATAATTCCTTGTATATATAATTCTTGGTTGACATGAATTCAAAATTTTAAACCATTTTATTCATGGATGGTTAATGCAGATTAGATCCTATTTTTACTTATTTCCGTTCCCACACCATGATCTTAGAAGAAGGGAAGACGTTGAATATGATAAAATATAAACTGACATTATTGTTGGAAGGATGACATACTCTTCGTTTGTGACAGCCAGGCCAAGTTGGCCAGTGTTAAAATGTCAACTTCATAATCTTGATTTCTTTATTGATTCTATGGTGCAATATATATGTATGTATACATATGCATATATATATATATATATATATATATATATATATATATATAATTGTTGACTTACCTGCATAAATTTGTGCAATTTTAAATGTTAGATTTAGATCAAGACAAATTTACGTTCAATGTTTGAAAGAGGAACTATTCTAACAAGTTATCTAACCAATAAAAGTACCAGTTCATAATATATTTATTAACCTAATTTCTAGTAAAAAAAAAAGCATAAGAATACAATTTCAAGAAATGAAGTAAATTTTTAAACTAAAAAAAAAATTGTTATGTCCTATAAAATAAAAGTAGAGAAGTACAAAATTTGAATAAACTAATAAATATTATTAATGAAATTCACCACGAAAATATTATTATTGAAAATAGATTTATATTAGCTTACATAATTTATTATAACTACAATTAAACTAAACGAAGTAAAATAAATTAATTATGGTTTTTGCTATATGAATAAATAAATAAATTTTAATAATTTAAAAATAGATATTAAATAGCTATATAAAATGTTCTTCTAAAGAAATATACTTTATAAATAAATATAGTATTATATGTTTATTTTCTTATTTACGGTGGAAAGTGGGAGGGTTTATATTTAGGCTTATAAGTTTTTGTATGTTATCTTTTAACTTAAGTAAATAAGTATTATTTAGAAATTTATGGTTTTAAACTTATTTTAGTAACTTTCTTGGTGTTTCGTTTTTTAATTAGGGCTAAGTATCTAGAACAATCTAATTAACAATTTTAAACCTAGTTCATCATAAATTCTCTTTACATGTTGGATAAAATAATAATGTTCTAAATGTGTTGGAAAAATTTGTCATATGAAATGAAACAAATGGACTCGTGTTCGACTCCTTTGCCAAAATTCATCAAGTTTGGTCATTCAATTAATAATTTAAGAAAAAAATAAAATATGGACAAAATATGAAAAAAAAATAGAAAAAGTAAAACATTAACAAGGTTTAACATATTTTGTAACATATTATTTTAAATGATTTACCGTGTAGAATAGCATGTCATAATCCCTTAAAAAATATAATTTGTATGGATATCTTATTTTATGAAAAAGAAAGTAAGTTCGAGATAATAACTTTGAAGTTGTACCTTATTAATTTATTAACTACTTTATTAGTTAATATCATAAAATAAATTGACTCAGTTTTTAAATTAAGTGAGTTGTTCTTGTTTAACTTACTACTATTAAGTTGAACTCTATTTCTGAAGTTTATTTATAAATAAGTTGGATTAAATTGACCTATCAAATCTGTGATGAGTTAAATTAAATTAGTAATTGCTTTTGACAATTGTACTCTAATACTAAATTAAAAATAATTAAAATAAAATACAAAAATGAGAATTAGAAAATTATACTAAAAAATGAGATAAAGTTGGTCATTAAAAATAAATCTTAAATCCTAAAATCTAGTTAAGAGTAAAATAAAATTAAAAGAAGAGAGGAAAATTCAAAATCGTTACTTTGTCGTGTTCTTTACATTGCCTCAAACTCCATTACACAGGTTATGTTTGTTTAGTTTATGAATTTACGTAAAGATAATTTCCAGGTTCTTATTTAGTTTGGTATATTAAAACTTCATTATAGACTTTTTTTTTTTTTAGGATAAAATTTCCCGAAAATCATTTGTGAAACAGGATTAACAAAACAGATAATCTAAAATATAATTTTTGAAGTTTCTGAAATATAAGAAATACATTCCAAAACATATAACATGTTTTTCAGAATAACGATAGCCACGGCAATGACAGCAGTATTTTAATTTTTTTACTTGTAGTATAGGAGTAAATATTTATGAAAAAGTCATAAATATATATAGTAACATGATTGATAAATATTGAGGCGATTGATCCAAGGAGTCCATTAACATGATTAGTTTAAAAACCAGTAAATGTAAACTGGTTATTTACCTCAAGTTGTTCATTAATTTCTTATGAATATTTTTTTTAAACATTAACATATAAAAAAATAATCATAGAAATATTTTTTTTACTATCTCTTTTTTTCTGAATTTAGAATGTTTATTATCATATTCTGATCTTAGGAGAATGCATTATAATAAGAAAAAGGTAATAAATGATTAAGATTTAAGATGGGTAATAAGAGTTTAAGATTTTCTTGCTAAGTGTCTATTTTTAAAAGTGAAAAAGTTTAATAAAAGTAATGCAAAATAAATTTCAAGTTATCTATTTGAAAAAATAAAAAGTGTAAGGAAATTAAATAGTCTTTTCCCATTTTATATGAAAAAAATAAAAAGGCGACGCATTCGAAGTCCACGATAAGGTCTTTCTCGGTGATTGAGCGGAGCTTTTGTATCTTACTTTTTCCAAAATAACGCTATTTTGTTCAATTAAATTTTTTTAAAAACAAACTTCAATTATCCAAGAAAAATATTCTTTCTACTAATCATCTCGCAGAAAGTGGTTAATTACATTACCCTAATAAAAAAAAAAAGCAGGATCTTAGTCTCAAAAAATTTAAAGCAACTTTTTTCTGTTTCTATTTTTAAAATAAGCAACGCAAAAGATACCTGTAAAAAGTAATCTTGTGCATTTTTTCGAGTGGTGAAATGAAGTTTATCAGAATCTCAAGTCCAAGAAGTTTAAACAGATAAACGGGTGCAAAAATGAGCCAATGATGTTTCTGTGTAAATGCACTGGACGGAAAAACTCTTTTGTATCCATAAAGGACGAATTAAGAGTATCCAGGCTAAACAAAAGAATATTTGTTCATATCCATTCCACCTTCGTAGACAGAAGATACAGGGGGTTGTTCATCAAGAGATTGTGTTTTATTTACGATATACAGAAATGTGAGACATGATAGACGTTTAATCACAACTGTTTGAAAATGGTGTATTGTCCAAGGATCACGATAAGCACTTGTTTCTCCCATGGCCATTGATTCAACAGTTAATCCATCTCCAGCGTATAGGTCATCTTCTAAGCCAACTGGCATCCAAAAGGACTGCTTGTCCCACCTTCCATGGCTCCAAACATCAAGGTTTATAATTGAAGGCAATGGCCTTACCTATTTGACTGATTAAAGAAGGAAACTTTCATTTGAATGGACAGAAGTTCAAGCAAGAGATAAGATTTAACATGCTGAGCTGACTACTATACAATAAAACAATAACTCAGCCAAGACTTGTCTCACCAAGGAAACAGATAACTAGTGACTAAATGAAATCATAAAGGGAGTTCATAATGTATCTGACCACTGACAGAATAATAATGTTAAATCAATAACATGCAAAAATAAGGGCAGAATCATGTTAAATCAATATCATGCAAAAATAAGGCATCATCAGAAGTTAATGCTCTAATTTCTAAACAAAAATTCCAAAAAAGGAATGAAGAAAATTGAGATCTCTAACATAAATATTATAGATTCAATCTAATACATCAGTTTCAAACTCTTACTCAAATAAGAAAGTTAAGATCAACAAAAGAATTCCAATCTATTTTACCTTGCCACTTACCCTATTCCATGCATCATTTCCATGTGCATATCCTGGATCAACAACAACATATTGAGGTGGAGCATTCTTCAAGAGTGGCACCCTGTCAGGACCATAATCATCATCACTGTCATAATATTGATGTGGTCCTAGTGCTTTGAGTATCATTGCCAATAATAAAGAGAGTCCCTGCTTTTTAACAACACAGACAGCCATCCGTCAATGCATCATTCATTAACCAAATTCCAAAAGTAACTCCATCTTCAGTTTTAGGAACCAGAAGCAGTAGCAAGTAGAAATATGTAATAAAGCGCAACAACAAATATGGACTAGTTGACTACGTAGTTTACTGACAGAACAAATGGTAATTATATACCTAGAACGATAGAGTATACACGTTGTACCAGTTGGCAGTTGTTTTACATGCTAATTATATACCTAGAACGATAGTTTAGATCTCATCAACAACAGCAGTATTACCTATATGAATCCCTTTATATTAAAATATGCATAAAAATTATCAATAAAGGAACCAAAGAGATAAATATAAAAGGGACAATATAACAGAATGCAGTTAGAAAGAAATGATGAAAGCTGATATTTTCATTTTCCATCTTTTCATAAAAGATTAAAGCTGATATTGACAGTGTGAAAGAGATATGTGTTAAGAAGAAGAAAGTTGCTGCTGTGTTTTGCTTATCATGTTACTCTACTATGGTTCCCCAAACTTGCTTTGGGAAAGCAATAGTATTTTTTTTTTTAAATTCAGTAAATTGTAATCATTGGAGACAGTTTTCTTTGTATGCTTTACTTGCAGAAGAGAAGGAAGAAGCCACTTAGACAACCTTGAAAACGTTAATACAAAGTTCCCTTAAATTAAAAAAAAAAATTGTGTTTAAAACTTGTAATCATCTTGGAAGGGGGAATTCAATAGGAAATTTGGCAATAGGTAATAATATGTTTCAACAATAATTGTGTCATAAATTGTTACACCATGTCACACAGAGAAGAGGGAGGTTTACCTGTACAGAAACAAGAAACAGACCTACCCATTTGCACATCTCGTAATTTGACCTGATAAAATTCTTGAACTGATCAAAACTCCCTGAGGGGTCCTTCGGGAAGTCCTGATTCCAATTTCCATGTTTAAATGGATCAGATTTAATGTCATAGGAAGAAAAGACTTTAAAATATAAAATCATTGAATTGACAAAAACATTACTGAAGTTTTTTATATATAAAACAATACCTTCTCCCAGTCATGATTCACAAATACATCAACAGTTATTGCAGCCTCCAGCATGAGAAGCAAAACCACAAACACCATATACTGTAAGTAGTCAAGGACATCATTGCCCATCATTGCCTTAATGACTTAATGACCAAATAATGAGATGGTTTTGTAATTGAACACAATGCTAAAGCTGTTTAGCCTGTTTGGATGCTCAATTACGCATCAAAGTAAAAGTTTCAGCATTGAAATAATAGTGGTGTTCGTTTAACACTTACAAAAGTGCTATTAAGTGATAATAATTCAGTATAGGAAATCAATGACTACATTGAACGGTGAACATTCCCTTATTTAAATTATTAAATGATTATAGTTATCTTAAACATTGTATTATGTATTTTATAAAATATTTTCTTCTAACATATATTAGCAATTAAAAGAATAGCAGAGAATCTGGAGTCCAATTAAAATTGTATGTCTGTGCAAAAAGTTAACATTTTCAGCAGAGAAAATTATTTGAATTGTTAGCTAGCCACCTTAAATATAACTTTCTTATTTTATTAAATTATAGCCTTTTTTCCTTACTATGCATTTAGAACTTAAATTAAAAATTTCTGATTTAGATGTTGAGAAATTGCTTAAAAAATTTCGTAAGAGTAACCTTATGATGCCTTTATATTTTTGTTTATTTTATGATATGACACATCTCCAATTTTTCATATATAAGTTCTTTGTATTCCCATACTTGCAACCTAAGTTTTAAGAAATGTCACATCCATGTGTAGCATCAGAGCCGTATCTGATACCGGTGCATTTATTTATTCATCACATAGATTGAAATATAATGGTAAACTAAAAGAAAAGGATACTAAATACAGGCAACAGCCATTGGCAGTTTCAGCAGCAACATGACCTAAACAAGTTATTACACAGAACGCAGCTCCAAGACCAAGAAAAGTGTAAATGAACCTGATTTCAAAAAAAAAAAACGCAATGTATTCATAGTCTATCCATACAGATCAGAAAAATTAATAATGTAAGAAGCAATTAAACTAGCAGGAAATACTGTGTTTGGACACAATTATTCCATAAAATGTTGACAAAAATAAGCAATCAGTTTGGTTCTTTTGATTCCATTAACAGCTTGCAAGTGGACAGAACACAAATTCAACAGCTTTGTAATGCCAAGCACAACTTTCCCAATAAGTAATTCTCTGTTACACAATTACTCCTTTGGATTCCTATAGCATTATCTTCCATACAACACATTAATACCAAAGCAATAAAAAAAAAATCCATTAGTATCATAAAATCAAATGATAATTTATAATATTTCATTTCATCATTGAAAATATTCAAATCCATCTTCACGGGTCAATCGAAGTTCAAATTTCCTCATTCACCATCACGAGGAAAAATAGAAAAACAAAAAAGGAGGGAAAAATAAGAATTTTACCATGGAGGTGGGTAATCAGAATCGTGATAAAAGGGCAGGTCACCCATCTTCCTCTGCCAAACCCTAATCATCCAAGCGGAGTATAGAATCATAGCTAAACCGGCCATCCCAATCACCGAGTTCACCAGCTTCAATATGGATTGAATGCAGCTTCTCAACACCCTCACCATTTTCTTTATGATTTCTAATTCGTGGAAAATTGAGTAAAGTTTGAACAATTTAAACCCCTGAATCTAATGAAAGCAGAATTGAAAACGGAAGTCGAGTGCAAAGAAACCCTAGATCGAAATCTAGGGCTCGAACGCGTAACGGATTCGAAGAGAGCAAAGAGGTTATGAGTTTTTCCTTTTGATTATTTTATGGTTATGAGCTTTTGAGGTTATTAATGACGTCATTATTATACATTTTATATTAGCTAAAATATATTTATTTTACACATAACATATCAGTTGCTGTGGTGTAGTGGTTATCACGTTAGTCTTACACACTAAAGGTCCCCAGTTCGATCCTGGGCAGCAACAACTTTTATAACATTTTCCCCATTTCTTTTTTTTTACCATCACAATCACCTACGATATGTAAATCTTAATAAATGTTTCACCCAATAATAAAGAATAAATATGTTATTTGGTTTCTTATATGTTATTTGGTTTCTTTCAAAATTATTCTGAGCACTTCCTACCTCTTTATTGATAATGGTCTTTCATAAGTGCGTAAAAATCACTGTTACAAATTTTGTTCTTTAACTAAATCACTGAGATGGTTGAACTGTGTGAATTGTAGATGGTACATAAAATATTTATTCAATTTCTCCTCTAACTTGAATCAAGGTCCAAGTACATTCTATAAGCATTTCTATCTGAGGAGTAGTAGCCTTGAATCAAAGTATCAACTTGGAAACCATGTTTCTTGTAAAGATTCACTGCAGGAGTCCTCAAGGGATCCACGTGAAGCATTATGCGCGAAACTTTTCTTGTCCTGCATTTCTCAATTGCAGCTTTCAACAGAGCCTCTCCGTGGCCTTGTCCCCTCCATTGCTCCTTCACTAATAAACCAAAACATGTCCCCATATTGTCAATAACCAAAACTTGAAGATTCAAACCCACCAATGTTTTCAAAATCGTAGTTGTCATTGAACAAGTTAAAGCACTAATCCAAGATTCAATAGTTCAGGTTAAACCAGTATTATAACTATACACTATTTTATAGCATTTTAGTAATATTCAAAATAACAAAAAAATCCAAATTAAATATATCATACTACTTAGGTTTAGGATTCAGCAATACTCATTGAAAATCAAAGAGCACATTTTGAACCAAAAAGAAAATAACAAATAGCTTAGGTTGATCATTTTTGTTTTCTTAAGAAAAAAAAAAGGCTATATAACAATTATATTGAACACTTTTCATGAAGTTACTACAACCTTGTTTTGGGCTAGTTTTCTATATTTTTACTGATCTTTTCAAGGTTACTTTTATAGTTTACACTATTTATTCAATTCGGACACTTCAGCCTCATTTTCAGAACTCTTTTCACAAGCTGAGGTTGACATGGAAGAGCACAATAGTTCTTTCTTCATTAGAAGTAGAAAGGGCTCAGATTATTTAGTTCGGAAATTTCATCAAACAAGTTATGGGCATGACTGAATTCTTAACGACAACACAAGAACTACAATTGGAAAGACCAAATTTCAGTTTTTGAATGCAACCATCATTTCATGAGTCAGATGTAAGCGAGAAAACGAAGTGGGGTTGGAACCTGCGAGCTTGGTGACGGAGGCGTACAGGGAAGAAGGCCAAGAATACATGACGTAGCCTGCAAGCTCGCCATCCACGTGAAGATAAAGCAATCCACTGTTCTTCTTTTTCAGTTCATCGTGAAAGAATGAAGCCAGTGATTCGTGTTTTGGAAAGATCTTTCTTTCCAATTTCACTATCTCTTCCACTGTCTTGGCACAGTTTCTGTTGAGCTCAAGAACCGCCACGTTCGCCATGATTGGTAACACAAGAAAGAACTCGAGCCTTGTAACCAAACTTCAGTTTCTTTCAGGCACATGTTAATTTAAGAACTTATTATCTTTATTTAATTTATGTTTGTTGATTAACTTTTTAATGAATAAGAGGCTATTATTAAGTTTTTTATTTGTAAAGACTTTTATAATTAAAAATGATGAAATAGATAAAATCATTTTTATATAGTTGTAAGTATTATTTGCAAATTATTTTGAAGAATTTATTGAAATAAATCTAAAATAGTATATAAATATATCATAAAATATTTTCATAACATTTTCAAATTATATGTCATATAATAAACTCAAATAAGTCTTAAAACAAACATAGGATCATTCATGTGACTTTAGTAAGTGACGTACTTCACTCATTTTGTGTTCAGCTCCCTCCAAAAAAGTCTTCTAATTTTTTAATATATAAATATAAAAAATTATGTAATTTGAAATTCAATAATAAACTCCTTTTAAAAAAAGAGAGAATGTTGGTATTAAGATGAAATAATACATAAACTTGTACATAAGAAACAATATCAATGACAATACTTATATAAAATAAAATCGATACTTTAAATTTAAATATGTTTTTAATACTTTCAATTTGGCTTTTTTTTTTCAATGAAAATTTTTCATTTTTAATGAGAAATGATATTTTTAATCTTTAAGATTAGAGGTGCTAGTGACATTGCTGTAATGTATTGAACATATTTTATGTAAATTTAATTGAATGACATTATTTTTTATAGTTTATTAAAGGTTTAGATATTTGTACCTCATGGAAATGAGTGTATTACTTCTTTTGTTCTACAATTATTATTTTCTTATGTTTTAGTCTTTTAATTTTGTATAATTTTTTTAATATTTAGCGTAAGAAGACTTTAATAACATTCACAATATGATAAACAGTGGTCTAGTCAATATTTATTGTGCAAATTTAATTAAGTAATATAATTTTGTTATTGTTTATTAAACATTTGTTTAACTACCTCATTATTGAAAAAGATAATATTTTGGTAGTCCATCATATATATGTTTTACTTTAAAAATTAAAATGGTGATAAACAATTATCTATCACCTTAGCTTTGAGTCTTCAAGAAGTTATAATACTTACTCTTGATCTTTCTCTTCAAAGGACATTACTTCATTTTTTTTAGTGGCATCATTTTATTCTCCAAAGACATCCAATTGATAATTGACATGGTAGAGTAGTTGATGAATAAGTTTAAGAATTAAGTTCAATACTCTAAAAATAGAAGTTGTTTAAATGAAATGAAATATAAATATTTTACTATTTAAGTTGAAAAGTTTATAAATATTAGAAAGTTAACTATTTAAACTTCATTACACAAAAATCATCATCTTTCTAAAACATTTTTTCTTCACTTTTTTTCTAGATTTTAGAAATAGTCATTCATCATTTTACAAATCTAAATCCACCTTAGAGATATTTGTGGAAAGTATAACATTTATGTTTAATCAAAATTCGTTTTTGAGTATGTAAGTTCAATTATAATTTAAAATCAATTAGAATATATGATTCTTACATAATATATAATAGTGAGAGAGACTTGCCTTGATCTATGAGAGACCCAATCAAAAGAATTTTAATCTCCTTTTTTCAATCTCTCTTTTTAGTCACTTTTCTTCTGTCACACACTTTCTTGATGGTCAATTGTGGAGAATCCTCACACTATAGGGACAAAACTCTAATTTCTTTCTATAACCAACGCCCATCAAGTTGATTATCATCAACTATTTATAAAGCAAATAATCTCTCATATTTTATTATGAAATATATTTATTTATTTTACTCTTTACCTTAGGAAATGGTTTCATGTAATATCCTAGAAAATAGCTATAGAATAAAAACCAACCTAACATTTAGTTTTAAAGATAAATAAGATAACACCTATTTTTTTTTAACAGAAAAGTTGTTTAAGTAAATAAAAGTTAGTTATTTATTTTTTATTTTTATAACAACCACCAACTTCTCTCTTTAAGAAGATATTCTCACTAAGATGATATTCTGTTTTATTTTTATAAAAACTACCAACTCTCTCTTTCTTTAAGAAAATATGCAGTTTCATTTTTATGAGAACCACTATCTCTCTAGAACAATTTCTCTTTAAAGTTTTCTACATTCTCTCTAGATTTGTGATCTCATATATTATCAGATTGACAATCAAAGGATACCCCTAGATTCCTACCCTTGCATAAATCAAGAGTGTTTGATCAGATTCTTGAACATAATTAGATTGCCCGTGATTTTAGGGATTTTAAGTATCTCTACTCTATAGAGGTAAGGAAAACTAGTCTAACTGTTTTTTTATATATATTGTAATTATTTATTTTATTAAATATGAATTGGATGAATTTGAATTGAACGAAATGAATTTTTATGTATGGTATGATGTAGTATCAATGTTTGTGAATGATGTGGTGTGTGTGATCGAGACATAGTATCTTCAGGAAAGGAGATACCAGTGTTGAGATTATTAAGATGTGCATTATTTGGGGATTCGATCTATCTAAGGAGGTATCCTGACTTTGCTAGTACATTGATTCATATAGATGAAATTTACCAGTTAGTGAAGAGTCGAAGAGGTTCATATGGTCATGTCCGAGGTTTGAAATATGAGCTGATTGGAATAGGACATATGGATTAACCTTGTGTATATGGAAACTGTACCTGAGGTTTGAAATAAGAACTGATCGGGACAGACTGTATCCGAGGTTTGAAATATTAGCTGATCGGAATAGATGGATGGTATATGACAGGCGCAAACCTCTGAGTCTAACTCAATGTACGAGTCTTCCGGAAGTAGAGAGTCCAATGTCCTTGTATATGAGATTAATTATGAAAGTTTGAATTGTTGTTTGATTGAGATATAAATTTAATTTATGAAAATCTAGTTTTTTAAAACTCTCTAGCTTACCCTTATTTTTGTGTGGTGTTTGTTTTGTTTTTAAACTGCGATGATCGTGTATTACACGTGAGTAGAGGATTTAATAGGTGGTGTGAGTCCTCAATAAATTGATGGAAAAGCTTTATTTTATTTTATCTGTATTTTTATGAAGATATTTTTATTAAATCTTATGTGGATAAATATATTTTGAGATAAATGATGAATGTATGGAAATTTATATTTAAGTTTAGTATATAATTTCTGTGCAATAAAGTTTCTATTATATGAAAAATATAGGATGTTACGTTTGGTATCAGAGCAGTTTGTCCTTAGGATGACCTGAGGGTAGTGGGCTTGTTGTGTTTCTTCTGTGTGTATTTTTTTTAATTTAATTTAGAGAAATAAACAATATGTTTCTAGTTGAATGTTTGACCATGATCTTTAAAATTTTGATTGTAGTTGATTGTGAGAAATTATTAAGAAAGAAAATAATCTTGATGAAGTGGTGAGGGTGCACACTCATGACTAAATTAAGATATATTTCTACCTTAATGTTTCAAGTTTAAAGTATCTTTAAAAGTTATGTTTTGATTGATTATTATATTTTTATGTGAAATTTGATCTTATATATAAGTTGTAGTGTAATGTATACTATTTCTTTAGGTTAGGTATTTGATGTAATTGATAGACACAAATTTTAGGATATATTTTTTGAGTATTTGTTTGCTATAATATGGGATTTATTGTGTGATATGTCAAGTTTAGTGGTTCAACTTTGGAGATGGGGGAAAGTAATTATAGAAACCTACCTTTATTTCTTTTCTAGTATGTCAATTTTCGAGGAAGGAAATCTTTTTTGTTGGGGGAGAATGTAATACCCTAGAAAATAGCTATAGAATAAAAACCAACCTAGAATTTAGTTTTAGAGATAAATAAGATAACACCTTTTTTTTAACAGAAAAGTTGTTTAAGTAAATAAACGTTAGTTATTTACTTTTTATTTTTATAACAACCACCAACTCTCTCTCTTTAAGAAGATATTCTCTCTCTAAGAAGATATTCTCTCTCTAAGAAGATATTCTATTTTACTTTTATAAAAACTATCAACTCTCTCTTTCTTTAAGAAGATATACAATTTCATTCTTATGAAAACCACCATCTCTCTAGAAGAATTTCTCGTTAAAGTTTTCTACCTTCTCTCTTTAGATGTGTGATCTCATATGTTATCAGATTGACAATCAAAGGACACCCCTAGATTCCTAGCGTTGCGTATATTAAAAGTGTCTGATAAGATTCTTGAATAGAATTAGGTTGCTCGTGATTTTAGGGTTTTTGAATATCTCTACTCTATAGAGGTAAGGAAGCTAGTTTGACTGTTTTTGATATATATTGTAATTATTATTTTATTAAATATGAATTGGATGAATTTGAATTGAATAGAATGAATGTTTATGTATGGTATGATGTAGTATCAATGTTTGTGAATGATGTGGTGTGTGATCGAGACATAGTATCTTCAAGAAAGGAGATACCCTTGTTAAGATTATTAACATGTGCATTGTTTGGGGATTCGATCTATCTAAGGAGGTATCCTGACTCTACTGGTACATTGGATTCATATAGATGAAATTTACCAGTTAGTGAAGAGTCGAAGGAGGTTCATATGGCCATGTCCGAGGTTTGAAATATGAGTTGATCAGAATAGGACATATGGATTAACCCTGTGCATATGAAAACTGTACCCGAGGTCTGAAATAGGAATTGATCGGGACAGACTGTATCTGAGGTTTGAAATATGAAGATCAAAACAGATTAATGGTATATGACAAGCATAAACCCATGATTCTAACTCAATGCAAGAGTCTTCTGGAAGTATAGTCCAGTGTCCTTGTATGTGAGATGAATTATGAAAGTTTGAATTGTCGTTGTTTTATTGAGATATAAATTTAATTTATGAAAATAAATAATTACAATATATATCAAAAATAGTCAAATTAGCTTCCCTTACCTCTATAGAGTAGAGATACTCAAAAACTCTAAAATCATGGGCAACCTAATTCTGTTCAAGAATCTGATCAGACACTCTTGATCTACGCAACGCTAAGAATCTAGGGATGTCCTTTGATTGTCAATCTGATAACATATGAGATCACAAATCTAGAGAGAAGGTAGAAAACTTTAACGATAAATTGTTCTAGAGAGATGGTGGTTCTCATGAGAATGAAACTGTATATCTTCTTAAAGAAAGAGAGTTGGTAGTTTTTATAAAAATAAAATAGAATATCTTCTTAGAGAGATAATATCTTCTTAAAGAGAGAGAGAGTTTGTGGTTGTTATAAAAATAAAAAATAAATAACTAACTTTTATTTACTTAAACAACTTTTTTGTTAAAAAAGGGTGTTATCTTATTTATCTCTAAAGCTAAATTCTAGGTTGTTTTTATTCTATATTTATTTTTTAGGGTATTACATAAGTTTGAAATATGAGCTGATCGGAACAGATGAATGGTATATGACAGACGCACACCTCTGAGTCTAACTCAATGCACGAGTCTTCCGGAAGTAGGGAGCTCAGTGTCCTTGTATGTGAGATGAATTATGAAAGTTTGAATTGTTGTTGTTTGATTGAGATATAAATTTAATTTATGAAAATATAGTTTTTTAAAACTCTCTAGCTTATCCTTATTTTTGTGTGGTGTTTGTTTTGTTTTTAAATTGCGATGATCGTGTATTACATGTGAGCAGAGGATTTGACAGGTGGTGTGAGTCCTCAATAAATTGTTGGAGAAGCTTTATTTTATTTTATCTGTAATTTTACAAAGATGTTTTTATTAAATTTTATGTGGAGAAATATATTTTGAAATAAATGATGAATGTATGGATATTTATATTTAAGTTTAGTATATAATTTCTTTGCAATAAAGTTTCTATTATATGAAAAATATGGGATGTTACAGTTTCATGCTCAAGGTAGGGATTTTGCATGTAAGATTTATGGGGCAAAGACGAATCTTTGTACTCCAAGAGCATGATAGCATGTTTGGATCATTGATAGGAGAATGTTTGAATCATGTGAAAGTAGTGAAATTGTGAGTTTAAGCTTGATTAAACAAAGTTTGTCAGAATATAACTTGGTCACAATGATATATTTTGTACACGGATTTTGTTTTAATGGGAATTCTAGTTTGAAAATGTAAAAATATGTTAATGTGATAGTTTTGATATATTAACGGTGATCTTTTATGTTGTGGAGGTTATTGGGAATTATTAATTTATGTTATGATTTATTTGTGAATAGAATGGTTATAAAACTTGTTGATAAAATTGTTTGGACTGAGTTGCAAAGTAATTTAGATTTGTGTTTAAGTTCTTTAAGATATATATTGATTTGAATATAATGAGTTTTAATGTAGATTAGTTTTGTGTGTTCTTTGAGATATATATTGACTTGAATATAATGAGTTTTTATTGTATATTAGTTTTGTTTCATCAAATTAGATTGAAATGATAAGATAGAAATTTATTCTTTTAATACTTGTTTAGCATGTGAAAAGAAAGTATCGAAGATGTTTTTGAAAAACAAGTTTAGATCGAGTTCAAGAGTGGGGTGAATTGAACTTTCAAAAATTTTTGCAAAAATGGAAAGTATTAAATGTTGAATGAAATTTCTTTATTGAAACTACTGAAAAGTGTTATTCTGAAGTGCACAAGAAAATATCAATAAATTTCATATTAGAATCGATCAATTGAAATAATATAGAGATTAGAGAACAACAAAAAGAAATAATTCACTGAAACACAATGATAATCAATTGAATATAATGCACAAACTCAAAACAGTTTAGGAATATTCAAATCACAACTAGAACCAATAAAAAGTAGAACTAGCTAACTGAGAGTGTGTATCAAACCAGTTAAGAACCAGGACCAACACCAGAATGAAAAGCAGAAGCAATTTGTTGAATTGAAAAGTAGTTTAGAGTTCCTAAAAAATAATCAGATAAACAGTATTGACAGTAGACTGATGATCAATCACACAAGACAATTTAATTTGAAAGACAGAACCAGAAATGACAATTGATCCAAGAAAACAAGTTATCAGAAACTCAATCAATTAAACATTGTTTTCAAATAACAGAAAAGAATCAACAAAATCAACCGCAGATACAGTCAATTATACATAGGAAAAAACATTTCCAAAGAACACAAAATAACACTAGCACAAAGGACAATCAATTACGTGCGATGAACAATTAATTGAGCAAGTAACAATAAATATGATAAAGCGTTCAAGAAGAGAGAAAGAGAGATCAAGAACACCAAGATTTATACTGGTTCACCCTTCCTCAAGGGCTACGTCCAGTCCTTTTCCAACAAGCAAAGAGTTCCGCTAATAAATATCAGTTCACAACAATACAATAACCTTGCCCTCTACAAGATATCATTGCTCCCAGCAACAAACAACCTGCTGCACCCCACAACAGTTGTGAAAACAATGCAAAACCCTTCTACACCAACCTAATTACAAAACTTATGCAATATGGGTAACAAAATCACAGTTACAAATTACAAAACCTATGTAACTTGCAATCACACCACTCGCAATACAAGAATTATCAAGAATAGTACAAACTCAGCAGTACTTCTACACAATAGATTACAAAATGAATTAAGAACAATGTAGAAGACTTAGCTTTGGTGTAACACCACTATTGCACGAAATCCCACTCAAAGGAAGCCTCTAAGATTAAGGTTCTTTCGGTTCTTCTTGAGGAAAATCGAATGTCACTAGTTCTCAAGGTGTAAGCACATTTTTCTCTCTTACAAAGTCACAAGGGTTCGCTCAAAACATCTTAGAATGTTTTTCGTTAGTCAAAAATTCGCGTTCAACCAATTTATAAGAAAACTGGTTTTTAAGTCTGTTAAAAATTCAATCGATTGTATCAATCGTTCAATCGATTGATTTTTCTGTGACTTCAGAAGAAAATTCAATAAGTTAAATTCTGAAAACAGTTTACTGAATTACTCTTTAAAATATGTTTTTCAAAATCTGTTAAACCTTACTTAAGAACCTTTTAATAATTTGTTAAGCAAAATAAATTTTGGAGCTTACTTTGAGGGATATCTTATGGAACTCATGATTTTATACCAAAACACACACACCCAACCTAAGTCTTGGATCAAAACTCCATCAAGCTCCATGATGACTTCAAGGAATCCACTTTGCAAGCATTGATCCATATAGACTTCATCATATTGTTGACTTCATCAAATCACTTAGCAAGCCTTGATGCTAACAGTTTTATTTTGGAATAAGATTTTCTTTTAATATTGAATAATCAAGTTATACTTAAATTTTAACTCTACCAAATTATCTTTGGTTTAATTGAAAATCAAACAATGATTATGAAAGTACTCTGAGTAGTAACTCAAGTGAAATTTTGAATTGGTCTCAAGTTAATTTTCACTTCAATGATAGAATTTTATTTTAGCGGTGAAATTTTCATTCAAATAACAAATTTTTTAATTAAGAAAAAATAAAAAATCACCTTATTTTTTAATCTACTTTCTCTTAAGTGAAGAGATTTTTGTTCACGTAAAAAAAAAACTTCTTTAATTTTAAAAGTATATTTCTTTAATTGAATGAGTATGAAAATTATACATGTATAGATAATGTAGTAAAAAGGAATCTATGTTTGATTATGTGTTTATATATATATATATATATATATATATATATATATATATATATATATATAATTATTTATAAAATATATATATATATTAATTTAACCATGATATATGAAATTTGAAATACGATTTAAATTTGACAATCTTTGATTGCTCATGATCTATATTGTTAGTCATTTTATCAATATTTAAATATTATATTGACATTATATAAAATATAAGCATTTATGAAATAAAAGAAATGATATACTCAATTTAAATAAATACAAATATATTTAAATCTTTAATAAAATTTCAAAATCATACCTCAGCTGAATCCATATGATAATGTTGAATAAATCACCAATTATTACATAATCAATATGAGTGTTATCTCACTCCTTAAACTGTACAAAATCAAGAAAATTTAAAAAAAAAGTTATTTTAATTAAAAGATAAAAGGAAATAGAGCCTAAAACTAAAAGCGTATTTATACCTATCTTTTACAGGTCTATATCTATAAGTTTTTATTCTAATAAATTAAAATCTGTTTCAGTGATTTTGTTATTTATTTAGAATATATAATCTTAAACTAGGTCATTTGTCATATAAAAAACTAAACACGCTGAATAACAATTTTTAATATTCACGTTCTTGAGTTTTATGCATTATTTTACAAAAGTATTCTACATTTGATTAAATATTTAAAATGAATTAAAAATAAATAATAATATTTAAAAATTAATATAAAAATAGATTTGAATAACTGTTCTTTAATTTCATGATGGACTTATAAAATTGGCATTGAAGCATAAATATTTGGGCAAATTGATGACCTTCAATATTACCCATGGAATACTATAACGTAAGATAAATAAATTAAGGATTGAATTCAAGAGTCAAATGTTGTTGGTTCTGGGGTGTTCATCTGCTTATGCTAAATTTCTTAGTGATGATTTGTGCACACCCTTTCACTGTTTTCATCCTCCAAACACGGTTTATACCAAAAAATGTTCACCCAAACTGCAGTTGAGATGCTCTCCCTCCCAACGCAACAGTTTTAAGAGCTTTTGCAAAAGGGGAGAAGAAGAAGAAAAAGTCACTCCCTTTTCTCAGGTATGAAATGTCATGCTGAATCTTTCTCAGGTCATAGACCCTCTAATTCTGATGTTATCAAGAACCTAATATTATTATTCTTTTTGTTATTCCAAATTACAGGGATTCTCTGCCTTGCAAGAAGATGACAGCCCATGGGAGAGTGGGAATGTGTGGAGCAACCTTGCACTGTATTTATTCACTTTACATATCCCTTTCAGTTTTGGAGGCTTATCCGTTGTGGTCTTATTCAATGGACAACCAGTTCTTGACCCACAAACTGAGGTCAATTTTGTTATTTGTTCATTTATTTCTCAAAATCATGTCTTTAAACCCCTATGTCATCCAAGTATCAGGCTGTTACTGTGTCTATCCTCTAAATATTTTTGTTATTTAATTAGACTTTTAAGAAATTAGCATGTCAGCACTATATTACTGCAAATGTTTTATCACCAAATTGGTACTTCAAATGTATGTTACCATAAGGAATGAAGATGATTTAGGGTGTGCTTGGAAATTTTTTGGAAGTATTGTAAACGGAAAATTCCACTTTCCAAAGGAGTAAATCTAGGAGGAAGCAAGGAGGTGGATTGGTGTCCTGTTCAACTAAACTGATTTCCACATATTTAATAGGGTATAGATCTAGAGTACTCGTTTTATAGTTCTGCAAGATTGAATTGGAAGTTGTTTTTTCAAGGTTTGCATTTTGCTGTCTTCTTGTGTTTGGGGATAGCTTTCTTTTTAAAATGGCGTTTTTTTATGTTCACTTGTCAAGTGAGTATGTTAGAAGTTCTAAGGCAGTGCAATATACTATAAATGGTCTTTCATCTCTAGATTTAGTTCATGGTCTGATTTTACATTCTGCCAGAGTTTAGGTTCATTGATTCACAGTGTTGTCTTTTGAGCAGATATTTTAGCAATATGTTTTCCCATGCAGGCCTTATCTCTTCTCGCCATTCAGATTCTCGAGCTTAGTGGGGCTCTAGTTTTGTTGAAGTACACAGCTAAGCCACAGTACAAGTTTTCAAATTTCTTCAAAAAGAACAACTTACTGAGCTACAGGAACTGGTTTTTGTCATCAGCTCTGGGATTTGGGTTTCTTTCTATTCTGATTTTCTCGACATCTCTACTTGCTGACTTATTATACGGCTCCAAGGTTGGTGATTACGTTTTTTCCCCGTTATATCATTTCATTTGTGTAGAAAAACAATATAAACTATATGTCTAGCACATTTGTCATAGTTCCCCTTGCATTGTCTTTACTGCTTGCATAGGTCTCATAGTAGAACAATTAGTAGCACCGTTTCACTAATTCGGGTTTTAAGGCTTTATGAAATGAGTAGTTTTTGCAAAGAAATAGTTTGTAAGAGAAAACAACAACCAAAGGTTTTAGGCTTTATGGAATGAGTCGTTTTTGCGAAGAAATAGTTTATAAGAGTAAACAACAACCAAAGGGTATGGTGGATAACAGAGCAAATAGTATTTAATGAGAGGGGTGGATAGATTGATGGATCGAAAAAGATGGAAGAAGGTTCTTCTTTACCATTCCAAGTCCAGGGAAACCAAGTTATACAACAATTCCCACTGGAGTTCTTCAGAGTTTTATTTATTTTACCAGGCCACTGAAAGCCTTATTCTCAGATAAAAAGTGTTGAGGCTTCCAAAAGGTTTCCTAGTCTTTCTCCTTGCACAATTACAATCGCAAGGCCTCAATTCTCTTGCAAGTTGCTTATTCTCGAGGGTCCAGACAGTGGTAGGAATCCTCAGGATTTAAGTTTCCTCGAGGAGCATGATCTCCTTTGCAAATCACAAGGTGTTATGCTACACCAACTGTGTCTTGTTAGTTTGACATCTCAAGGTACCTTCAAGGCCTTGTATCTTCGTCAAAATGTGTGTAAAAGCAATGCTAATAGATTGGAAGCATCAAGAATCTTCTTTCAAACTCCATATTGTTCAATACCAATACTGCTGTAGGTAGTGACCCAGAAACTGCTATCATTATGTTTTTTCCTTTCACTCTATAAGTATCTTTCTTTACAAGCATTCATATTAGTAAATAGGTATAATTAATAAACCTTGACTCAAAAGATTGTGCTTCCTAATCATGGAAAATACCCCACATTTTCAAGTTGTACCAGGCACTCCTGATGCCAGATAGACCATGCACTAAATATTTAAGGGAAAAAGAGGGCTTTGGGATGTAACAAACTTGCTTACAGGGAAGCAGGTGAGAGAAGCAACGGGATAAAGCTAGAGGCTGTGTGGAATATAAAATAAAATTGCGGAAAAGAAAGATATAAGCAATTATTTAGTGGGGATATGAGAGGTATATTATAGGTCTTTGAAATGACATGTAGTGTCTTTTCTTTTTCTGTCTTGAATATTTAGGAACTCTTAATGTCTACCTCCGTTGTAATTTGGTAATCTCCAAATTTTCTTAGACAAATTCAGGTTCCTATCAACTAGCATTTTGAAAAAAATGAGAAGTACTTTGTTATAGGAGAAAACAAAGAATTCCAAGTTCATGCCGCTAACTACTCTGACTAAAGGGGAGCTTAAAGAAATAAGAGAGTAAAGGCAAATTTGGAAATAGATAGCAAGAAACAAGTGTTGTGTTTGGCTTCTGACTTAGAAGTTAGATAATGGCATAAAGCCATAAAAGTGGTATATGGCTGAAAAAATGCTTGTAATAATTTTAATTCATACTACTACTTAACTTTGTGAGCTGTTGAATGTGTCATTATGATATTCTCCTGATGCTTAATAAAAGCATTATAATTGCAAACCATGGAACTATCATTTCGTCCATCCCCTCCTGCCAAACCTCATGATTCTGTATGAATTCTAAAATTTGCAAATTTTATAGTCTGTACCATAGCAAATTGAGATGGGTGAAAGTTATGAAATGATGGTGTTTTCCTTTAACTTAACTTTTACCATATGCCTGCAGCCTGTGAGCAACCCCATACAGAAGGAAATGCTCATAAATGGTGGCATCTCAAGAGTGTCTTGTGTGCTTGCTTATTGCATTGTGATTCCCCTTTTGGAAGAAGTTGTTTATAGGGGATTTCTTTTGACATCACTTTCATCCACCATGGAATGGCAACAAGCTGTTGCCATAAGCTCAGCTATATTCAGTGCCATTCACTTATCTGGTGACAACTTTCTACAATTGTTCATCATTGGGTGTATACTTGGATGCTCCTATTCTTGGACTGGGAATTTGAGTTCCTCCATTGTTATACATTCCTTGTACAATGCTTTGACCCTTGTAATATCTTATTTCTATTAAATCATGTGAAAGTGAAGGGTCTACAAAATTATTTCTTTCAAGAGTCTATTATTCTCCTAAGATTTCATGAAATTGAATGAGTTTATGTTTTTATACACTGTTTACCACTTTCTGAGGAGCCTTAACATGGAAGGAAGAAGCTATTAAATTTAAGACCTTTCAAATGGATAAACAAACACGCTATTAGTCTCTTTACCTCTCATACTTCTTCACCATTACTTTCTCTTGAAATATTATATAATAATATATCATAAGCCATGGTTTAGATAAAACACTTTCATATTTTATTTTTAACTTTTAGTATTAAAATATTACATTAGCCTAATTAACCAGGTTGATTATATTCATCTAAGGATATTTTTTTAATGTTTTTTAATAGGTAAAACTAAAATAAAAAACCCTTATTAAAAGAAAATAAGTTACTTAAATATGCTTTTTTAATTTTATAAAATAAAATGTTCTGGTTTTGGTTCTTATAATTTTTTTCTGCCTATAATTTATAATTAATATATTCAGTTCTTACCAAATTAGTAAATTTTTTTATTTTGGTTTTCGTAAAATATGTTTTTTAGTTTATTTATAAAAATTATTTTAAGATAGGTAAATAACATAATTTTAGCGATAATATTTTTTTAGATATATCACATATTAATCTTAGACTATGACCCAATTAGATGTTATTAATTGATGATGTTTACTCAATTTATCGTTAATACATGATTGGTTAATCTTTCACTAAATATATGAAAATTTAGTATGTGACATATAATAATAAAGATTAAAGATAAATTTCAATTTTTTAAAATAAAATCTTATAATTTTTTTAATAAGAACTAAAATTAAAAATTACTAATTTTATATGAACTAAAACATATTTTAAACTGAAAGTCTTCATCAGTGGAATAACCACCAGTAGTGATTTTATTTATAGTGTAATTGTGACCACTTATATCTTACCCAAATCACTTCCTTTTTTAAATTAATATAATTAAGGTTGTATTTTTCAATATATACCCAAATCACTCACATCAATGCAGTATTTTAATTTATCAAATAGAATTTTGTTCTTATTCTTTTTATCATTTTCTCTTTATGGAAACATAGTTATTTGTCCCTAAGAGACTATGTCTTTATCATCATATTTTTTCTGTTTTTGTCCCCCATAGGCATACCAAATTGTGTCTACTGTTTCAGAAGCTATTTTTCTCTTATGAAAATTTAAGTATTTAAATTTAACCATTAATATACAATCACTTCAGCCATCCCATTTATAATGAGAAATATTGAAAAGAAACTTGCATTTGTCAAAGTAGAAATGTTAACCACTTAAGTAATTACTCGTTAACTGATGATTTGGATACATGAACGCTCTGGGTTTTTATAAACACCATTATTAATTGTTTTTCATAATAATTTTCCTCAAGTTGGGTGGTGATTTTATGTTAAAGAATTGATCATGAATTCAGAATGGATTCTAAACTAAAATAATTATACTAAATTTTCCTATTAACTGTATATGAAAATGTTCATACTCAAATCACGTTGCTTTAAAATTAATTTTAATCATAATTGATTTTATAAAACAATATTCCTAATAAACTTGTCACCAAGACATACTCCTCTTTTGAATATGACAGTTTGTTTTCCATATCAAAAACTCACTCATCTCACATTCAATAATTTCTTTTTCACTAATTTTTTAACACAATTTATCAGTGTATCAAGCTTTTCTCTCAAACAATATATAAGTCCAGATATGTACCAACAAAATCCTTTTCATTTATGTTCTTTATTTATTTTCTGTACTTTGGATCTCCATAACCTTGCGTACACATGTGTGTGAATATGTGGTGGGTGAAGGGGTTATATTTTCATTGAAAACGGACTTTCTCTTTTAAAACAAATAATAGACGTGCAAACAAATACCTTAATGGCTTTTTATTTTAAGATTGATTGAACGTGGAAAGAAAATGATATAAAATGTTTTATTTTTCAAAATTGCATACGTAAAGGCAACAATATATATATATATATATATATATATATATATATATATATATATATATATATATATAGACACACACACACATATATACATATAATATTTTAAAATTAAAACTTTAATTACTTCAAATAATTTTACAGTGAAATAATTATTAGATAAATATATTAATTGGGGCTTTAGTAAATAAAATGTACAGCATTACATAAAAAACAAAACTGAATTAAATTATTCTCAAATTATATAGTAATATATATATATATATATATATATATATATGTGTATGTATATATATATATATGTATATATATTCGTAAGTTAACTTAAAATACTTAAAACAAAATCATCATATGACCATAAATATATTATAAGTATTTTAATTTGTCCATACGGTCGAGTTTTGGGAGGAAATTATGCCTATACAAAATTTCAGATTTCTAATATAAAAATCAATTCATTTAAGTATTGAACTCATAATTATGTACGAGTATTTATCTTCACATTATAAAATTTCTGAATATATGTACACAAATACTTGCACCGTAGGATAGAATTTGAATAATATATAAATATTCCTCCAGTAAATTCAATAGACAGCATCCTAATTATCACATCCAAAATATTATACACTTCATAATTATGTTACTCTCTATAATACCTTTCCCTAAAAAAAGTATAAATAGATTTTTTAATTTAAATAAAAAAATATTTATCAATTATTCTTAAACTCAGTCCCTAAGTTATAAGGAAATATTCTTTTCCAAACAGAGCTTTATTAATACAAAATTTACTCATTAATTTCCACTATTTTTTCTTTCCTGAAATTTCTTTTCAACCTTTTTTTTGTTTCTTAGATTTTGTCACCGAATTAGTGAGCTAGCGTGGGTCCCAGCCAGACTCGCTTTGCTTTCAGATGTGTCAGCATTACTACAACACAACACACGTGGTCCCCACACGTGCCCTCTATGCTTATCCCGCAATCAACGTAGGCATCAAAGGACGACTCAGATCAAATTTAAAACCAAATCCACCAACCGATCATCGCCACGTGTCCTTTGATGCGTTGGATTCCACTACTCCTCTTAGTTTAAAGTGGTATCTTCTCTTCTATCACCTTGTAGAAGAATACATTACCAATTTCTCCAACCCTCTCAACACAACCCAATTCTTTTCTCTCCTAAAAGAGTTTTTCTGATGGCTGGGTTTGAACAACAAGTGAAGGATAGAGCCAAGGATCTCAAGGTCTTGCTCAAGAAAGGGGTAAAGATTGTTGGAGATTCATGCAAGAAGGGGTGGAACAAAGTCAAACATATCAAACGCTGATTATTGATTGGAACAACTTGCATGGCTTATTCTAAAGTTTTTGGTATTGGTTTGTATTCACTTCATAGGTTTCTCTTCTTCATCTCTATTTTTGGTCCCTCTCACCCTTTAAGGGTTGTTTTTGTTCATCTTAGGGATGTATAATCTTGGTGTGTCCATGTTTGTTTTTGTTAAATCTAAGATTTTTGTTTGTATATTATTCAATGTTCCAGGATGTCGCTCTTTCCCTTGACTCAAAATTTGTAATATAAGTTTTTCATATCTTGCTTCTTCTTGCTCTCAATTTTTGATTAATTTGTGGTGTTTGAGATTAATATTATAACACTATTTTCATTCATTGATTTCGATTATTATGTCGCGGGGAAAGTTTGTTTGTTGGGTCAACGATACTTTTGGGTCTGTGTAGAGACAAGCTTTTGGTCACAAATGATGATGAATTATGAGGTTTTCGAAACTAGTCGTGCTGGAAACATAATAGGAAACAGAATCATGTTTCGATGCTATATGAAACTTCTATCTAAAGTGAAAAGGGAACCATTAATTAATTTCTATTGCTTTTAACGTTGTTGGTAATTGCGAAAATAAAAAAAAATGTGAAAGATACTCGAGTAAAAATTGGCAAGGAGTTTAGGTTCTTTACTCTAATTATACTATTTCTTTTTGTCTTATATTACTCTAACTACATAGCTCCAAAAGTTAATTCATGTGTGAGGATACGTACATCTTATAATTATTCAATATGCCCAATGATAAGTATAACGAAATACAATTTTATATCAAAGATTTGCATAGATTACAAGAAATAATATTTTTTTTTACACTAATGGCTATAAGAACATATATAAAATGTTTTGATGGTAAAATTCTTTATTTATTCTTCTATGTAAAAAGATTACCTTCTACATCAGTAATCAGTAATTGATGTGAGGAAAATTTATAAATTTATATTAAAATATTAGTTTTTAGTCCCTGAATCTTTTTGTATTTATATTCCTAGCCTTTGAACTTTAATTTAATTGATCTTAGTCTCTAATCTACCTTTTTGTTTGTTTTTTAGTCCATATCATTTAATTAATACATCGTTAACCACTGATATGTTATCTAAAGTGGTAAGATGTATCTCACGTTTGTGTTGGTGTTCGAAACGAAGAAAAGTGAGTAGATGTATGTGTGAAAAACATGTTTTATGGGGTGAGAGAATAATTGCTTTTGTCTAACACTTTAGTGAAAGGGTTTCTTGAAAAGGGCAAGTGTTGATCAATTTTCCTTGTATTGTAGTTAAAGGAGTACACTTTTAAGAGGTTTATGCCTGTGACTGTGTTGTATCTGGGCACACAATGAAAGCGTGTGGTCATTTAATTCATAATAATATTTGAAATTAATTTAATGTATATTATTATTATTATTATTATTTTATCTTTTATTTCAGAAATTTTGTGATATGTTGGTTGATTGTAGGCTTTACGTGAGGCTAAAGGTTTTAGGAGAGTTAAAAGCAATTAAAAAAAATATTTTTCTTAAACTAATAAAATAATTTATTAAAACTATGATATTTTTCTTAAAATTTATTGTTTGATATAAAATTATTTATTAAATTGTTATAAGTAATTATTTTTAGTATATAATAAATTTAATCTGTTTATTTTTTATTGAGATATTGTTAATTTTAAAAAAATTTGTTAATTTAAGTTTTGAAAATTATTACTAAAATGGTTAATATTATTTTATATATTTATACATATTTTAAAAAAATAATTGTTGTATATAATTATGTATGTCAAGTTTATTATTTTTCAATCTATTAATTTTTTTGAAATATTTAAATTTGAAAATAAAACTAAACTATTAAGATCTATTATATTAAATCTATTCAGTTATCATGTTTCAAAGTTTTTTAAAGACTTTTTTAAAAAAAAAATACACAATATAATAATTTTTAAATATTAAATAAAAAATTAAAAATATTTTTATGTATTTTAAATTGTCCAAATCTATTTTTGAAGTGTGTCAATTATTTAATTTATAACCGTAGATTGCTTTGACAAAATCCATAATCATTATATTAGAGTAGTTTATTATTATTATTACTAAACAAATTATATTTATTATTATTAAGCATATTATTATGATAAATATTTATTAATATTAAAATTAAAATTTATATTTATATTTATATGATTATTAATATTATACTTTTATTATTATTATTAATATTATTATTATTATGAATATTATTATTAGTATCGTTATTATTATTATTATTATTATTATTATTATTATTATTATTATTATTATTATTATTATTAGTAGTAGTAGTATTATTTATATTA
>Ga0209700_103249_pt1 | contig 31465 bp, 19 predicted proteins | sample SiratroredBW_FD_187528 | JGI IMG/M metagenome (GOLD analysis project Ga0209700, IMG submission 187528) | Root nodule microbial communities of legume samples collected from California, USA - Siratro red BW (SPAdes) (version 2) | ecosystem: Host-associated > Plants > Roots > Nodule | place: USA...
CTTCCCAATTGGTCTCATTCATTTCCAACTCAATGTTGGATACGGCAATGCTGTTGCCATTGCTGGTCTTAGCAGCCAAAATCCAGGAGCTATCACAATTGCAAATGCTTTGTTTAAAGCTGATCCACCTATTTCTCCTGAGGTTCTCACCAAGGCTTTTCAGGTTGACAAGAACACAATTGATTATCTTCAAAAGGAATCTTGGTATGATAACAACTAATTTCTAATTTTGGACTAAGGACCCTCAGTTCTCCAATGGATATTTAATCATCTCTGCAATTTGTATAGAAATAATTATTGTTGTAATAAGTAAAAGTATCTATCTTGCTGCTAGTCTGGTTTTTGTTTGATCTAAAATAGTTCGTTGTTTCAAAGTTTGAACGAGTTAAAAAAAAAACACTATTTTACTTGCAATGTATTTTACAGCTATTATGAAACACTAATATATATCTCCTATTTTATCATTAATATGTTACAATATACTAGATTATAATTTGTCAATATCTTATGAAACTCATTTCTTCTTTTAATCCATTGTCCTAGTTGACATCTTAATTTTTTTTAATTCAAATTCTTTGGCTTAATTCATACTTATGGTAATACTTATTCAATTAATATTAAGAGGAAATTAAAATATGATAAATATATTAGGATTAGGTAAGTCACTCTCATCCATTTAAACTTGTACTCACATTAAAAAATATTTATTAATATATCATACGCACTTCCAAATTTCATGAGTCAAACAAAGTTACCCACACAAGAAAAAAATATTATTAAAAATTATTTTGTTAAATTTTGCAAATTTATCACCTTTAAATTCTGAAAATAACATTTTTAATTATAGGTTTAAGAGTTAAAAAATGTATAAAACTATATAAAATTATACAAAAGCATACACGATCGTAAATGCGCAAAAGTATTAAAAAGATAATTTAAGTCTAATTCATTCTTACAAAATTAGCTTATAAGGTAAGGTCTACATCTGCTTATATACTATAAAATTATTTTATTTCTAGTCGATGTGGGATCTCCAACATATCTTACATCCCTACATAACTATGAGTAGTCCATAACAGGTTGTAGGATAAGTCCAACAAATCTCAGTAGAATTAACTCTTATATCATATTAGAAAGTAAGTTTAAGCATAACTCATGCTCACAAAATCAGACATTATTTCAACTCCTCTTTAGATATAATTTAAACCTGAAATAATGGCCATCAACTTCTCTAACCCGACTAGTTTCAACTTTTTCTCAATTGTTTATCATGTATGGTGTGCGGTGTGCAATTTTAATCATTATTTGGTGTAAAAGGATCTGCTATCTAGGAAGATAATTACTTCCAACTATCAAAGAGTTTACATAAAGTAGATAAGATAATTTAATACTCCAATGTCATGTAGTTAATGTTTCTCAATGTAAGAACTCATCAGAAAATAACAAAAAAAAAAAAAAAAAAAAAAAAGAAAAAAAAAAAAAAAAAAAAAAAAAAAAAAAAAAAAAAAGAAAGAAAGAAAGAAGACAACAAAAAGAGTTCAAAGTTACTCAACGATCAAAAAAATGGAATGCAATGTGTTGCAATGGTGTTCACAATGAGATGATGAAAAAAAGGTAACTGAAAATAGAGGAGTCATTACCATAGTTTATAAAAAAAAATTACAAAAAAAAACATTTATAAGGAAATGGTCTCGAAATTAGATTTGCATCCAAGAGTTCATTAAGCGTATGGAATGTATTAACATCATACAATGTTTGTCTTAAAGACAATTACCTTTAACCAAATATGACAAACAGGTGCGATTTTTAAATATTTTTTTTGGCAAAAAAATGAAACAAAAATGCATGTAATAAAGACAAAGCAAATATTTTTGAAACTTTTATTTGGGTTTGACTAGAATGGACCTTAATCCTATATATTTTCATTCACAATTAAAAATCATGAATTATGTACATCTTTAAAAAATATCTTTTTGTGTGTTCATATTTTTTGGTTTCGAAATTTTAACATTTTTTATGATTTTTAAATTTTTATAGTTTATGCAAATCATAAAACAATAGAATCATAATACTCTTACAGATAATATAGTAAACGAAGATAGTATAACTATTTATCAATTCTTTAGATTATTGTGTAGATTTATTTACTAAAAAATATATATTTTTTTTAAAATTTTTAATGAAATAAGTTATTAAATATTAGATGATGTGTACGATTATACAAATAGTCAAGTGGTTATTTTTACTAAATGTGATTTTATTTTTGTTAAATATTGAATACAAGATCACATATATGATCATACGAGTATCCAAAACTTATTTAAATGTAGAATTTTTCAAAACTAATAAATTCCACCCTATTAAAATACAAATATATTTTAAAATAATAGATACTAGATGAGATGGTACGTATATATATATATAAACAACTCTTTAATGTACAAAGGTAGTGCATAATACGCAATTATATTAAAAGATCCAATGTCAACTTTTATTTAAAAGATCATAGTTGCAACCATCTTCGTATATAACAGGAACTGTAATAGAAGTATAGATTAAAAATGTATTCTACTACCAAATTAATATACTAACACGAACATGAACATACAAAATTGAGAAAAACCTTCAATATTATTAATATTTGTTCACTATGTGTGATTCACCAAAATGTGTGTGTCAACACTTAATTTTATTCGGGTAAATAAAAGTATTAAAAAATATGTAAATAATAAAAGATAACAAAATAAATATAATAATAAAAAATAATCATAAAATGTAAAAAATATGATAAAATTAAAAATATATAATAAATAATTAATCTTTCAAGTAGTTTGGTTTATTATTGGAGAAATAAAAAGAAATAATGTTTTTAGGGAAATAATAATAAAATAAAATAAAAAGAGAAAAAACGAGAGATGATTTTTTTTGCTTAAAGCCTAGCTCGTTAACTATGTCGAACATAGAGGACGTGGGGTGTTTGCTACTCACACCCCACACCTTCATTAATTAGATTGTCTCATTCACTCTCTTTCCCATGCAACTCTTCCCTGCTGATTCCGTTTGCACATTCATAAATGAATACATGTTTTCTCTTTCCTTTTATTATTACGCACTACTTTCCATCTCTTATAAAAAAATAGTTTGTTAAATTTTACAAACAAGATTAACACCACCTGCAAGTAGCATTTTTAATTATCGGCTTAGGGGTTGAAAAATATAAAAACACTATATAAAATTGTACAAAGCCATACAAGGTCCTATATGCACAAAGGTATTAAAAAGCGAATTTAAGTTTAACTTAATTTTGCAAAACTAGCTTGTAAGGTAAAATTTGCATCCATTTATACACACTACAAGAAAAATCATAAATAGTGACCGATTTTTCGGTGACTAAAGGACCAAAATCAGAATCAATGACCATTTTAGTGACCAAATAGCGTCAGTCACTATTTTATTAGTCGTTGATGCATAGTAACTAAATTAGTGGTCGAATTTATGACTAAATCAGTATCCGAAGTAGTGACTAAATTTGTGACGAAATCAGTGACTGAATCATTAACTGAATTAGTGACCGAATCAGTGACCATTATTGTGACTTAATTAGTGACCGAATTAGTAATCAAATTTGTGATCGAATTAGTGACTAATTTTAAAATCTGAATTTTGGTTATTGAATCGGTAACTAATGTTTTTTTTTAGTTTTAAATTTCCTTTTTTGAAAAAAAAAATATAAAGCTGATAAATGTAATATTATAATAATATCACTACAATTTCATGATAATAGCACAATTTTGACACAAATTTTCCTGTCAAGTCAATCATCCAAATGAGTTTATAATCTTATTACATAAGATTCAATGCAAACAATACAATAGTAATAAAAAGATCAAATTTAGGGATAATGAAGTTCAATTCATATTTGAGGAGGTTGACAGTCCATCTTCATCAAGAGATGCAACATTTTATTGTTTTACTGAATTTCTCTCTCATTATTGAACACTCTATCACGAATTTCCTCCCTTTTAGTTTCAACTGCAAGTAACTTGCACTAGTAAAAAAAATGCTTTCCACATCGGTTCTGGAGGACATTCTACATTCGTTCCAAAACTGAGTTAGATGCAGGCGATGTAGAAAGTCTTGGACTTTTTACGTCGGTTCTATAACCAGCGTAGTATGTGCATATACTACATTGGTTGATAAATAAATCACTGATGTAAAATACGAATCCTAATAACACTCAGAAGGAGATACTCCGTCGGTTGTGGCTCTCAACTGACATAGTATCTACACTATTACATCGGTTTAGAGCCCACAATCAACGTAATATCTCTATTTTTAAAAAAAAGTTCAGAACTTCTCAGAATTTTTTGATAAATCTCTAATACATACAAGGAAACATCACAACAATTACTAGATTTTTTTAACAAATATGGATAGATAAAATAAAAAAATGTGAAAAATACTAAAAAATTAAAAAGAAATAGTAAACAACAGAATGTTGAAAAAAATTTGGATTTCAAATCCCCTTTGGTTATTGCCCACAAGCTTCGTTACGCCATTTCGAGCAACTTTCAGTTATGGAGTGTATCAATTCGAGCTCTCTATCAAATGTCATGGTCGTTTGAAATTTTTTCATCCTAAATTTTTGAAATCCTAAATCTATAATAAATCAATAAACGTAAGAACTCTACCATCAAATATATACTATATTAAGTTGCTGATAAAAAATTTGGGTAAATAAATTTCTAACTATTTTTAATGAATTTTACAAAACTACTAACCTCTGGCAAAGAGAAATGACAAGGGATGTCAAATCAAGCATTCATGACGGTGGAGAAAGGCTCACGAATCAAGTGATAAAACTCAACAGAGACAACCACAGAGCTTGCACATGCCAAATGAACCCTAGCAAAACCAGTCAACACATAGATGCAAACCAATGGGAAGAGAAAGCAAGACCATGCGAAAGGCAAATGAAAACTAGTGAGAACAAAAAGCGACACCATGCGAAATGAACCCTGCAACGCGAAACCGTGAATGCAATGGAAGAATGAAGTGAATGAAGTCAATGAAGGCATGTGAAACAACTTCGAGCTCAGAAATGGGAAAGCGAAGGAGAAAAACTAACAGAGCGCTCGAAAGTGAAAACGAAGGAGGCAAAGCGTAAGAGAAAACCAGTGGCAAAAATATTAAAATAGGGGATATTACGTCATTTACAACTGAATAACCGACGTAGTATCTAACACTAATTTACTCAATTTTTCCCTAATCTGTCAGGGATAGATATAACGTCGGTTTTGAAATTCCAACCTTTGTAATATCAATACCAAATTCAATAATTTTTTCCAATTTTTTACTCTGAGCCATAGTGAAGATATAATGCCAGTTGAGGGAATAAACCGATATAATATAGGCTATATATTACGTTGGTTGGTGGAACGTAACCAACATTATATCTTCCCCGCCATATTAGAGTTTTCAAATTTTTGATTTGTTTTTATTTTCAAGTCTTTCTTATGTCAGTTATGAGGTGTAACCGACGCAATATATGATATATTACATTGGATATTTGGGTTAAGCGACATAATATTTCTTCAAATATTTATAAAATTGTCATTGGATTTTTATTTACATCGGTTTCATTTTAACCGACGTATTTTCCTGTCATAGAATGTGTTTTTTGTACTAGTGTTGTTTTTTTACTTTTCAATCTCCTCCCTCATAACCTGCAAAGATGAAGATGTAAAATCCTGATAAAATTGTCTCCCAATTGCTTTGGTTGACTCAGATCGAAGTTCATACACTTTGCCTTTATTATCCCAACAACTTTATTATTGTTGAGGGAACTCTCTATGTTGGATTTGTTACCTCCAATCAAGATAAAAATCGCTTCTTCACCAAAGTGATGAACAAGGGTGATGTCTTTGTCTTCCCAATTGATCTCATTCATTTCGAACTTAATGTTGGATACGTCAATGATGTTACAATTGCTGATCTTAGGTATTTATTTGCATTATACTCGTAGATTGATGAAGGATTATTGGAAATCCTTGAAAGTTAAATCATATATGATTTTTAGTTTTTAGTTTGTAAATGTAGTTAACAATTAGTGATTCATGTCCTTTGCAGTCTTATTTTATTATTTCTTGTTATGTTTTTTGTGATTTTTTTAATTTTGTTAATTGTAATTCATTTTTATTTACTATTGCAATTTGTCCTTATTATTCTTGCATGAATTTTGTTCAATTTTATTTCCTTTTTGTTAATCTCTACTGTTCATCGTTGTATTTTGATTTAGGGTATTTCATTTTCTTTTTTGTTTACTAATTGTAGTATGTGCTTGTATCCATTTTTAGAGGTTCAATTTGTTTCCCAATAGTGTATGAATTTTTTTTCTATGAATTCTATTCAATTTTAGTTTACATTGGTTGATTGCTAAATTTCATATTTGAAGTTTGCAACTATGAATTGATTGGTAATAGGGATTTACATTTTCGAAGAAATGAGATTCGGTTCTCTCTATAGATAAGTGTGAACTGAAATTAAATAGGTTTATGGAGGAGCATTCACTGTTGGAGGATTTGATAATATATAAATGTTTTAGTTGATTTTTCTTAATTGTTTTCAACATCCTTGAACTTTCATTCTTATTTCCATATTGATTTAGTTCATATGGTTTAGAATTACAATATATTCTTATATCATATATGGCTAGTATTATTTGTTTACTTTTAGGATTAGTAAGTGATAGAATGGAGTTTCATGTTGAATGGAATATGAAGGAGGCAGTGGAAGTAATGAATGAAATGTATAATTCAAGAATTGGATGAAGTGGTCTAGAGGAAAAAGGAGATGTGACACTACAAGAAAAAAGTTTTTTAGAGACCAATATTTAGTTACCAAATGAAATTGTTACTAATTGTGACCAAAATAGTCACCAAATCAGATTTTGGTTGTTAAATAAGTACAAAAATTGAATTAGTGACCAATTAAGTCAAATAATCGGTATCTAACATTAGCTACTAAGATTTTAGTGACCTATACTATTAGATTCTAAATTATTCTATAACTTAATTAGATACCAATTTAGAATCTAATGGCATAGGTTAATAAAACTTTGGTATCTAATGTTAGATACTAATTATTTTACTTAATTGGTCACTAAATTCAATCATTATTTCTATTTTGTAGTTATTTAACAACCAAAATTTGATTTGGTGATTATTTTGGTCACAATTAGCAACCATTTCATTTGTTAGCTAAATATTGGTCTCTAAATAGCTTTTTTCTTGTAGTGTGAGAGAGGTGAGCCCAACTCTCACAAGGTACCTAGGCTAAACTCAAAAGAGGAGCTAAACTAGAAGTGATCACAAGAACAAGTGAAGCTTAATTTGGACAACATTTCTCTACCCATTTAATGATGAAAATACAATACGCTAGCACACTTATTTATTGTGCTAGTGTAAGCCCAAAGTGGAACCAAATTCAAAAAATTCGAATTCAAAAATAAAATCCTAGATCTAGAAGAGTCAATGAGAGCATGACATGTGGCCTTCACACTTCCCATGTCTCTTCACATTTAGCACATGTTTCATGTGTTTCTTGCTTTGTGTGCAACTCCTTGTTCACCAAATTCAAGCCTTGGACGTTCTAGGGTTTGCATTGGGCTTTAAGAAACCCAAATGCAATCCTAGATGGATTATACTATCTTATTTTAACCCTATTCTACCCATAGCCCAAATACAAGGCTCAAACCATATTCTTCTTGCCCCAAATACAAGACCCAAATTGTTCTAAGCTATTCTAAACATTTATACATAAAGGACTTCATCTTGATGCTCCAGGATCTCCAGAGTGATCTTCGCAAGGTTGCATTCAGGGTCGAACAACTAGTGGGAGGCCTAAACAAGCTCAAATGGGCCTAATATTCTAGAAAGCTCTTGATCTACTATTTGACTCTTTGTCCTCTTTATTCTTTAACTAAGGTGGTGGGAGTGTATTCAATCAGTAAGTTCAGTATTGGAATTAGGCGTTGACTGTTTTTCTTGACTGTTCTAGATTCAGTTTTGATTGTATGAATTTCAACTGCAGTAGTAATTCTCTTTTATAGTTTCTATGTTGCATGTCATTAAATTTCTTTTTCTTTGAATTCTATTTTTACCGTTTTCATTCTTACTCTAAATCATAATTCTATTTCCAAACAATCATTGGACTTATATATTATCATAGGAGAAAAATCTTTGAATAAAACCAATGGGTTTGAGTTTCTTTGGATTTGACCTAGATTGATTCTACGCTATAATAGGGTGAAACTTAGTCTAGTTTTGAAAATGTAACGCGACTAAAACGTTTATAAAAAAACAAATAGGTTTAGATATGTATTGATTACGAAAAGACAATTGCTAATGGGATGAGAATTTTGGTATTCAACAACTTGCGGGTTTTACTTAGTTTAATGTCTTCTATAGCATTACTTTAAACTTTTTTCTAACAAGTTACCATTCTTACGATTTTAGATTTTTTAGTTGTTTTTTTTTTTACTTTTGTATTTTGTTTGTGTGAGTTTGGGTTAATCTCATATGATTTTTGCCTTTTTTTCTTACTTTTTTATATACATTTTAATATGTGAAGACATATCATTTTGAATTCTAGGATGCTAGTTTAATTGGAATGTCACGATTCATAATTATATCTAATATACAATTTCTTTATTATATATATATATATAAATATAAAGAATTGTAAGAAGAAAGAATTTAAGTTCATATTGAAATTCAAGAAAGAAGTACTAGTCTTGATCTCAGGAGGAGTCAAGATGAAAAAAAATTTAACTAATAATATTGACATATAGGAAATAGAGGAGATCACAAGATAAAAAAAAAAAGCTAATATGTTAATGGAACTAGACTATGCACGACTCCAAGTGCTAAGGCAAGCAACGATGTTCCTAGTATTAGTATTGGAATTCAGGTTGCAAATTACACGTTAGAAAGTGTATTGGATCTTCAAATTGGAGATGAACTTAAAAATCCTCTTTCGAGACATGGAGGTGGTAAGCACGATGGAAAATAGAAATTGGATGTGAATCATAGTGTAATAAGAAGAATTAATATCACTACTGTAGTTGAACTTTTCATTAACAGAATCTAGGTGTGTGATCCTAAAAACAGAAAATTAAAAATCTAATATATTAAATTGTATCGCACTTCTTTTATATATATAAATAACCACAATTTTATTGTTTATTGAGTAATACTGAATGTAAACTCAAACTTACATGTAATTGTTATTTATATCTAATTCATTAAATATAGTTAAATTAATTAATAATGTAATTTCACAAAATTTATTAAGTGTTGTAAAATTAGAAAAAGTTTCTTTTACTTTCTTTTTCTTTTCTTTAATATAGAAATTTAGGTTTGAGATCTCAAGTACACTAAGGTCAATGCTTCTGAATAATCAAGTTGATATTGCTTTTTTTATTCATTATTCAAAATTTGATTTAAAAAAATTAGACTCGTTTTTATTTAAACAATTCGTGCTGGAAAAAAATCACTAATTCCAATTCCGTTATATTATAAAATTATATATTTTGTATCAATAAATTGTCTCGAAACAGAAACAAAAGTCAAATTCAGATTTTATTAAAGAGAAAAAATACGCAAACAATCATTTGTTAATCAGTATAAGTTGATTTACAACAATTTTTCATTTATGGGTATAATAATTTTTTTTGGTACATTGGTCTACAATTAGTTATTTTTACCAGATTTACAAAATAGTTGAAATTAAATACACAGGGTGTGTTGGGTACTTTACTAAAAGAAAAAAGTCACATCACTCTGCTGTGCAAGATTTTTCATTTTCTTTTTAAGTTTTTAAATATCAGTTTCGGTATATGACTCTAAAAAAAATTTCTTTCATTTATATCTTTCAAATTGGCATTCAATATTTGTTTTCTTTATCAGAATTATATCTATAATAGTATATAATGAAAAAAATCTTATTTCATATGTTTATATTTATTAATATTTCAAAATTACATCATAAAATTCAGAATGAAAAATAATGATGTAAAAATGAAAAATAATTTAAAAAAAGAAAAACATTATGGAAGGAAAAAACCTATAAATATTGACGAACTTTAACAAACTCATTGAGTTGATTGTTACACACAATTTGTATCCTCAGTCCAATTTTATTTTTATTTTTTTTATGTTTTTTTGGTATTACATGATAACTTTATGATACAATTTTGTTAAATATAAAGATTTTGATTTTAATATATGAAAAAAATATAAAACTTGTGTTTATTTAAATATAAATACAATATTTCCTTAATTATATTATATTTTTATTAAATAAGAGAAAAATAAAATTATTAAATTTGGAAAATTAATTGTGATGGAATGAATACTTATGAAAACAATACTTGTATGAAAGAATTCATGAGACACATCATTAATATTGTATGACAGAATTCATGAACACATTATTGACATCTAAAACAATATTTGTATTCAAGAAAGAAACACAAATTATGTGAAACCACAATATAAAAATTTCAATTTCAATCAAAAATCAAATTCAATTCTTATCATAAAATATAGTTTCATAAAGTAAGGGCTACTTACTAAAATACATATTCCTCTCTTCATGATAATTGAATATTATACCTCAATAACATTTATTTTTATATAATTTCAATTTAATAAAATATATTTTATTGATATTTTTCATACTAACAGAAGTGAATTATGTTTAACTTACATTTTTTATGATATTAAAATAATATAATTTAATATATATATATATATATATATATAAATAATATTAGAAAACATTAAGAATAACTATTATATGTAATACTTACTCTTACAAAAGTTATTTAGTTATTTTAAAATATAGCAAAAAAAATATATTATATTTAAACTGTTTTTTACTTATCAACAATTATATTCAAAATAACTTAACAACAAAATAATATACATGTTTAATAAGTTAATATTTATCGGAGGATTATAATGTAATGTCGGATGATTATGATCTCAACTCATATGTATTAAAGTGATATTAGAATTCGTGACAGACTTTGCCTATGAAGCATATTTAATAAGAAATGATGATGCGAGAAAGACAATAAAGAAAGAATTTGAATAATTGGGAAAGGAAATGGTAAAAGTGATAAAACAAGACACTGGAATTGTTGATGAAGAAAATTTTAAAAGAATTAAAGAGATATTTCGTTTAGTCGGTACTTAAGAATTGATAGATGATTTTCTATATAATGTTTGTTGGTTCTTCTTATCTGGTGGTTATGTTTTTTATATAAAATAAAAAATAATCAATCCTTTTGTGTTTGTATGTTCTAGACCTTTATGTTGATTTGTGATTTTAGCAGAAAAAGATATTATATAATGAAACAAATTCGAAAGATCATTTTTTAACTGGTCCTTAAAATTAAAAAAAAAATAAAAAAATTAAAGGGTTTTTAAATTATTTAAGATTGGATAAAAATGTTTTTTAATTCTTTAAAGATGATTAGATTATAAAATAAATAAAGTATTAAAATAAAAGTTAAAAAGAATCCAATAGTTGTGGTTGAAAGGATTGGAAGGTTGAGCTTCTTTTGTTGGGGGATCCAGTCTGGCATTGACATTTGTTGCACGGCGATATCTGAACCCTTCAATGCAGCAGCCTGATAGGAAAGAAAATTAGAAGCCATCTTACAACATATCCAAGAGACCAGTTGAAACAAGCACTCACAACCTTCTAAACAACCTCATTAGTCACTCTTCAAGAGGACTTTCTTGAAGCCTGAGAGAGAAGAAAGATATTTTATATTAGTGAATTGTGTGACGAAACAACATTTATTCTAAGAGTAATGATCCTTTAACTGACACCATAACGTGTCATTACTTTTATTTGACACCACTTACATGTCAAAAATATTAATTGTTTATTCCACATGTACAATGACAGGGAGATAGACAAAAGTGAGATGAAAAGCCTTTTGGAAGATTCATTCTTCGTGCGCACAGAACCTCTTGTCTTCCACAGAGGCTCTCGTCTTCCACACAACCACTCGTCTTCCACAGAGGCTACATCTCGTCTTCCAACCACTCATCTTCCACAGAGGCTACCTCTCGTCTTCCACAAAGAAAACTTTCTTCGAGCTCTCTCGTCTTCCACAAACCTGAATCACACACTCTCTGTGTAGTCTCTATCGCACGCTACTTCCTTCACTCTTTGCGACCTGTCATCTTCGCTCACCCTCTACCTATCGTCAGGTCATCGTGGTGGTTGGTTTAGGGTTGCAGTTCAGTGCGACTGTTAGGTTTTTTTGTGTGTAAAGGTTCGTCTTTTATGACTGCATTTTTACACAAAAGCTTCTTTTTTTGTTAAGTATGGGTTCCATTGTGGTGTTTGGGGTTTGTAGTGCTTTAAGTAAGTAAAGGTTTGTCTTTTGATGTATTTTTTGATGGAAAAAAAAAAGCTTTTATTGGTTGTTTTACAGTTTTGTTGTTGGTTGTTAAAAAATGTTAGTCTTTTATGGGGTTTGTGTTCAAAAGGGAGGAACCTTTTTATGTTTTCATAATGTTAAAGTGTTTTTCAGTGCTGATCTAACATAGTCAACAAAGTTTCAACTATGGTGTCCCCTCATTAGACAAAGGTTAACCAGGGGTGGTGTGTAAAGTAATATTGCTTGTTCTGAGCTGACAAAACATGACAGGTTTCCTATGGTAGAACGACGACACACCTTAGTACTGGTTTTAGGGTCTAAAGTTATAAGTGTTGATGAGGAACATTATCGCATAATAAGTTCTTAACTTCTTCGAGTGAAGTATCCCTTCACTAAAGAATAGGTAACCTGTCGAAAGTTAAGAACTTGATTTGAGATAATGGCCCCATGAACACTTATTTGTTCAGACGCAAAAACTTTAACTATGGGGTTTCGTCATTTAAAAAGGGTTAACCTGTGATGTTTTGTGTTCTCAGAACCAGTATTAACACTGACACATTTTTGTTCGCAACCTTGCATAATCATTGTTGTGGGTCCAGACAAAGAAGTTTATATGGGTTAATGGTCCTCATGAAGGTATATGAGTTTAGTTTCCAAAACATTAAGTATGGTTCCTGACATGAAAGAAGGGATAACCGCTCATGAATTGACAGTTCGAAGTGAACTTGTTAAAATTGCTTTGTTTGTATAGGTGCTTGAAAATTTGAAGCTTGATGGCTACAAAAGGAAAGGAAGTTACCGTCAATGATGGAGAACCTACGGTAAGTATGTTTGTAAGTTGTTTTTTGTTATTGAAATTTTTTAAATGTGAAGATAGTAACAAAAATATGATATAAATTTTTGTAGCTCAGGCTTAGGCACCGGATCGAGACAAACATCATTGTGGAAGTGAACAAGAAAATGACTGACATTCAAAGACAACAAGTGGAAAAGACACCATTCAGATGGATGGTGCACATGGAAGAGGGTCTGAAAATTTTGAATGCTTTCATCCTAGAGTTGGTTACTCAATGGAATATCCAAAGAAGTAGTTTTAGGATTAGGGAGCATCTGGTTCCCTTCTCTCTTTTAGATGTTTGGGTTTGGATATTATTGGGGAACAAGTTAATCTTGATGACTCTACACCCGGTTTGGTCAACGACTTATTTGGTCAGGAGGACATCACAGTTGAGAAGATTTTACTGAAATTGGATGAGGAAGACCATGTTGGTAATTACTGTAGATTGTATATTTTATTTTTGTTTGTTGTTTTTTATTTTCCACGCACTTCAAGAATAGTCAGTTCATTTCCTTTTAATTTATTAGATAATTTAGAGTGTTTGCATATGTGGAATTGGGGTGAGGTTGTTCACAATTATTTGGTGAAAACTCTAGACCGAGCCTCACATCTTTTCCGACATCAGTTTGGTTGTGTCCCTGTGTTGCAGGTTTGTGTGAAATTATGTATAATGTGGTGTCAATTTGGGAATGAAAGATGTGATTTGTTAATTGGTTTGACTTTGTTTTTGTGAAGCTGTGGGTTGTGCATCATCTCGATTTAGGACGCAGTCTTTTGTTCCCTGGAATTCGTGATTGGCTTGTGATTAGGAGTTTGAGATACTACTAAAAAATTGAGCAATTAATTATAAATAGTCAGGTAATTATAAGTGCTATTTGAATTTTTTACATTATGATTGTAGAATTTTTTGTTATTTGGTAATAATTATTATTTTTCGTGTTGTGTAGATTGTTTGGGATTGGGACTTGACCAACGAGGAGGAGAATTTGGACACTGTGTGCAATGCACGTTAACATATACAGTCTTCAGCTATAGTTGTTAATGAGGGCGAGGATGTTCAGGCCGAGGACTGCGAGGAGTGGAAAAAGGCTTCAGAAAGAATAGAAATGATTCACTTCAATGCGAAGCAGATCTCTGCAGTTGCTGAAGAAATTATACTATCGAGAGAGGAACTGTGCATTGCCCCATTCTCCACCATTGGAAGAAGGAATAGGGCAAGGACTCCAATAAGGAGTCATCCAAGTCTTAGTCCCACAATCTCTCCCAGAAACAACCCCACTATCACTCCGACAATCAGTCCCATAATGAGTCCTCGAAGGAGTCTCTGTAACAGCCGCCGAACGAGTTCTGAAAATGCTCCGGAAAGCATCAGTCCAAAGGTTCCAAAAGAGACTCCCCCAATCATCAGTGGGAAGAGTCTCAAAAACACTCCCACAATCAGTCCAACTACTGTCGAAAAGAGTCCCACAAACTCTCCTAGAAACAGCCCCATTATCACTCCGATAATCAATCCCACAATGAGTCCTCAAAGGAGTCTCCGTAACAGTTGTCGAACGAGTTCCAAAAATGCTCAAGAAAGCATCAGTCCAAAGGTTGCAGAAAAGACTCCTCCAACTCTCACAATTACTCTTCCCATGAGTCCTCCAAAAAGTCCAGCAAAAAGTCTAGCAAGAAGTCCCCAAAAGACAACAAAAAATACTCCAACAAACACTCCCACAATCACTCCTTCCAAGAGCCCTTCAATTACTCCCCTAGAGAGTGAAGACGGTCATAATGCGACAACCAATATAATAGTCGATGTGGAGAAGCTTTATAAGAGCGTGACCGGTTATGGTGAAAATGACGAGAGGTATATTATATTTTATAATTTTATTCACTGTGTGATTGATTTGGACTTAATCTGATATTGTTATTTGTTGTAGTGTTGTTGTTGAAATTGATCAACACATCCTTACCAAGGATGACTTCCACAACCTTGGACCGGCGCAAAGAGTGGACAACTTCGTAACCATGAATTGATTACCTTCAATGTCCCATTTTATGTCCCATTTTGTTTGGAAATAACTTTCAAAATTTAATATAGGTCATGATGTTTACCACTTTTATGCTCATGAATAAAGAAAGACAAAGGATAGGAAGTGTAAAGCGTATCTGCCTCAATCCAATGTTTGCGGTATGTATGAGATTACTATTTGTTGATGGTTCATACTATAGTTTCATGAATGTTGTTTATTGCAAACCGATGTTATTGAGGTAATGCAAAAGCAAAGTGTTAAATCAAAATGGACTACATAGGGAGAAGTTGAATACACGACTTATATCCCAGAGACCTTGTTAGAGTTATATTAATTCATGACTGCTGATATAGTAAGTGTTGTCAAATGGTCAATCATGACTTTATTTGTCAAAATTTATACTTAGTTGTCCGCTCGTGAAAACATAACTAACCAGTGATGTATGGTGAGAGGTGAGAAGAGGTATTTATGCATATCTGTATAAAGTGAACATATTCTAGTACATCAAACATTGAAACATATATGTTACGATCTAACTGAAGAAGGTAAGAACTGAATATACCAAAATGGTCATGAATGCATTTGAGTGTAGTAGCCAAATTTATAACCATGTGTCCTGTCGTTAAATCATGGGTATATACTTGTGTATTGTGAGGGTTCAGAAACAGTGTTTATGCATAGATGTGTATAAATCCTATTATTTACTAAATTCTATTTTATTTGGGTGTGGATTTTTGTCCCCACAGATCATAAGGACCATTGGTGTTATGCTCTGGTTTGGGGTAAAAGGCAATTGTACATCCTGGATTCCCTTAGCCACAAATGCAAACAACATGGACGCAAGACCATTGATCTCGCTATGGTAATGTCTTATCTGTTTGGTGAAATCCAATGGTCTAGCATTATGTGTGGGTGAAAATTTGTTATTTTTTTATTTCATGCATATCGACTACAATCTCTAGTAGATTTCTTTTCAGATGTAGGACCCCTTAAACAATCTCGTGTTAAAGTCATAGACGATAACCTCCCAATCCAACCAAACTCGTTCGTGTGTTGTGAATTTGCTTACTATTTTCTATATTAAAGTTTGTTCATTAGTAATGGTTTGTGATGATTTGCAGGTTTGATTGTGGTTTGTTGGTTATCAAATACATGGAAATGTGAGACGGTTTATGCAGTTTTGAAGGAAAGAATATGCCTACATACACCACGGTTTTTAAATATTTAATTTTTCTTGTATGGTTATGTGTATTTTTGATTGAGTTGATGAAATATGGGTCATGGTTTACTTGCAGTCTGAGCTTCAAAGTTTGAGGGAGCAGTTGGTGTACACATGGATCATGCATGAAGATAACCACCACCATGAAACTATTTTATCTGCTCTGGACTTAATTAGCTTAAGTTCAGAGTGTTCTATCATTCCTTAAGCATTTGTAGTACTCTGTATAGACTTGTATTTGTTAACATTTTGTTGTTCATACCAGTAAAACAAAGCACTGTAAATATTTTTAACATAATTCTATTCAGGTAGTTATTTTAACGCTATTCTTGTGGCATTGTGATTAGTAACAAACCAAAAATGAAACCAAAGTGGCCAGTCAGTGAAGGCATAGGTAACCGATGGGGTATTATGAGGTCCCAATAGCTGTTCAGGCACATGTCATTAAATTTTAGATATGTATAGGACATAGGTAAAGTGTTATTTAGGGATGTGTGTTTAATCCTAAATATGGGTGTAATTGCAAAAAGGATGAAGTTAATTTGAAAAATATGGTACTCAATACCACGTTCCATGTCAGTCGCAGAAAATATAACAAAGTTGTCCTTGCGATAAGGGATAGATCACGACTATGGTGATGTAATGTCAGTCAATAGTATTAAGGCTCATAAGTCACTAAAATTAGCATGATGTAGTCAACAATTCGTATAGGTGTAATTGCATAAGGGATGGGGTGATGTAATGTCAATCACCAGTATTAAGGCTCATAAGTTACTAAAATTAGCATGATGTAGTCAACGAATGCGTATGGGTGTAATTGCATAAGGGATGGGGTGATGTAATGTCAATCACCACTATTAAGGCTCATAAGTCACTAAAATTAGCATGATGTAGTCAACGAATGCGTAGGGGTGTAATTGCACAAGGGATGAAGGTAATTTGAAAAATATGGTACTCTACCACGTTCCATGTTAGAAGCCGAAAATATAACAAAGCTATCCTGTCGATAAGGGATGGGTAGCGATTGGGGTGATGTAATGTAAAACACCAGTATCATGGCTCATAGGTCACTAAAATGAGGATGATGTAGTCAACCAATGCGTGCTTAATCCTAAATATGGGTCTAATTGCATAAGTTATCATGTTAATTTGAAAGACTATAATACAAATGAACACGTTCGATGTCATTCGCCAAAAAATTATCCAAGGGGTGCCATAGGTAACGACTGGGGTGACCAAATGTCAAACACCAGTATTAAGACACATATTTTAGTAAATGAAGGTCCTTATCGAACAAATCATAATTCATGAACATTACATCATAATTGAACATAATTGATGAACATAAATTCACAACATAATTATGAACTTCAATTCTTCATGATGATAACTTAATCCCATCCTAATTTCGTTAGTCCTCCAATGCATGAGTTAATCATCCATCACTCGTTAAGATCAGGCTGGGTTTCTTGAAAGAAGTGACGGTACTTAGGATCTGCACAATTAGGTTTAAAAATCAAAAACAATTTTATTGTTATAAACATTGCAACTTTTGTCTGTAATGAATAGCAGTTCATTGTATACCAATGTCTGGGTTAAGGCGAATGAATGGGAGTGATGCACGAAGCAAGTCGTCACTTGGTGGACTTATATCAAACTTGAACACCTTAACAATGTTATTTATGGTTATATTGAGATAGAATATGTGTCCGTTGGGAGTGTACACGACAACCTACACAAACATAACCGAAAATTGTAAATGACATAGGATGTACAACAGAGTAAATAGCAAAGACAAATTACTCACATTCTTTAATATTAGCACAAATCCCACTTGGATATCATTTCCAAATTCAAAATCCTGTAAGACTTTTCGATGAACATTGGCCTTAGCAGTTCCTATGAGGTCCTATTGTGTAAAACATTGTAATTGCATTTTTTGTGTATTTGACTGGGAAGATGAAAAAATGTATCATTTTGGGTAAGTAGATACCTTAACTGTGATTGTCATGTCCCCAAGGCCATTTGGCTCATAAGATTTGACAACACATGGGACCAACACCAGTTGAGAGGGACTTTCCTTGGTTGCCAACATTCTCATGGTTGACAAGGTTGAGACATTGTCCACATTGTGTACACTCAACAGCCCTTTCAAACAAAAAGACAAACATGATAATGGAGTCTAATATGTTTGTGTGGGTTATAAGAATTTTACCATGAAAGTCGATAAATTTTTGTGCCCATTCCTATGGATTGGTACTGAAGTCTTGGTGGTGAGATGCCTCGGCGATGCATCTGACAAAGTCTTTTGTGCTCTTTGGTTGTGAGGAGTTTCGGTTCAGTAAAACGGCTTGTACATTGCCCGCTGGCCATTGGTGGTGTTGCAATGACGAACAAACGTATCAAGTTGACTATCATCGATGTCCAGTCCTTCCGAAGGTTCCATGCCCTACCCAAAATTTCCGTTTTGGTTAGAGGAGATTGAATGTGCAACGGCGAAATAAGGACTGCACTCGCTCCCTCTTTTGGTGCCTTTCAACAAAGATAGTGTACTTCTATGCTGCAGCCACTGTCGTGGAACACACGAAACCAACTTTGTATTAAATGAAAGCATGTAATTTGACCAAAATACCCCTGTAAAGTTAATTGGGTGTGACATTTGTATGTACAAATGTGTCTTTCAACTTCAAACTCTACTACTTACATTACAGAACATTTAATGCTCCTTTATACTGGAGGCAACGAGGAGACACTTGAGCTCTTTCTTCCTTAACATTAATTTTGTGAACCAAAAAGGCGCAAACGACAACCACCGCAAAGGTTTCTTGTTGAAGCATTCAATGGCAGACCAGGTAGGTGAACTTGGCTTTTAATGCTTTCACCTTCTTATTAATGGTTCATTATTGTCATCGTATTGGCTCAATCACATGATTAAATGCACCATCGTCGTTACATTTTTCACCAAAAAATATTCATTAATGTTTTCATACTTGAGTTGTGTAAAACATATTTTGTACAATAAAAATATCCACATTTGTAAGACTACAGAAGGTTTACTGACCAAAATATGTTCATTTCATAGGCGTCTGTGAATTAATATTGTTTCATAGGCTATAATGCATCATTTGTCACCCATGGTTTAGCGAGGAGACACCACAGTTGTAACTTTGACTACTAAACTAAAACCAATGTGATTGTATTGTTTATTGAGATGCAGTTCTGAAGTTATTGAGTAAAATATGTTCAGTTTAATGACCTCTGTGGCTTGTTACTGGTTTTTGACATTTTTTCGCGTCAGTAGTCACTAATGCATTAACGATGGGATACTTTTGTTCATTATTTTACTACTCAATTGCAATGTAGTTTTTTTTGCACACATAATAATTGTTGTCATTTATTACATTTACATGTGGCTGATCAAATTTTACCATTGACACTGTAACTATAGTTTAATTCCTCCATATTATCGTTGGACGACATTCCCTGCACTCAAGAATGTGAAACATCAAATGCAGTTCATGAGGAAGGTCTTGATAACGTCCACACTGCTGTTCCTACCATTGGCATGTGCTTTACAAGTGTAGATGAAGCAAAGACCTCTACAGGAAGTATGCTATCAGAAAAGGCTTCAGTATGAGAATAAGATAGTCAAAAAAAGGAACCAACAATCAACTAAGATACTTCATATTGGTTTGCTCAAGAGCAGGTACATATGTATCAACCATCCGTACTGAAACCAGGTCACTTCCAACACAAGCCAATGAATGCCCAACTCGCATAACACTTACAAAAAAGGATGACAAATAGTCAAGGTTGTTTCGGGGAGTGACTGAGGAGCACTCCCACGATCTTAGTCCGACCAAGTCAAGGTTGTTTCGGGGAAATAGGGTGATGAATCTACGGGTAAAAGGTATATTGACTTGAATGGTGATGCTGGTGTCAGGATGAATAAAACGTATCAGCCATTAGTTCATGCCGCCGGAGGCTACGATAACTTTGCATTTGTTGAGCGTGATGTTAGAAACTACATTTCTCAACAAAGATGTGCACTAGGAAAAGAAGGGGACGGTCAAGCATTGTTGAAGCACTTTTTGTGCATGAGAAAATTGAATAAAGATTTTTTCTTTGATATCGACATGCACGAAGACAACCGGATAAGAAATGTTTTTTGGACAGATGCTAGAAGCCGGGCTGCAGTACTTTGGAGATGTTGTATCTTTCGATACAACATACCTAACGAACAAGTATGACATGCCTTTTGCACCTTTTGTTGGGGTCAACCATCACGGGCAATCCATTCTTTTAAGGTGTGGGCTGCTATCGTCAGAACACACAAACACATTTGTTTGGTTATTTGAGTGTTGGCTACGTTGTATGTATCACAAAGCTCCACAGGGATTGTATCAGATCAATGTCAGGCTATAAAGAATGCCATTACAATTGTGTTCCCTCAGACGCGACACAGGTGGTGTTTGTGGCACATAATGAAGAAAATTCCAGAAAAGTTACAAGGGTATGCCCAAAATAAGGACATGAAGCGAACCATGAAGGTGGTGGTCTATGAGTCTGGAAATTTTGATCAATTTGAAACTAATTGGGGAAATTTCATATCACAATTTGGATTGATTGATAACCAATGGTTAACTTCTCTATATGAAGAACGTCATCGATGGGTTCCCATATATTTAAAAGGGCATTTTTGGGCAGGACTGTCAACTACATAGAGAAATGAGAGCTGAATGCTTTTTTTGATGGTTACATAAATTCTATGACAACACTACAACAGTTTGTTCAACAATATGACAATACGTTGCAGCACAAGTGGGAAAAGGAGAAGGAGGCTAACTTTACCTCATTGAACACTGTTATTCATTATGGTTCACAGTCTTTGATGGAAAGGCAATTTCAAAAAGAATATACACATGCCAAGTTCACTAAGGTGCAGACCGAATTTAGGTCCAAAATGAATTGCCTGATTCACCATTTTCATAGTGATGGACAAAACTGTACGTACACAGTAATGAAAGAGTCAATTCATGATGAACATAGTCGTGAAAGATTTTTCACAGTTTTATATGACAAGAAAACCAATGATGTCCAATGTTAGTGTTTGTTTTTTGAGTTCAGGGGCATAATATGTAGACATGCATTGGTTGTTCTTGCCCAAGAAAGAGAAAAGCGCGTCGCAACAAAATATATATTGCAAAGGTGGAGCAAGAATGTCAGGAGAAAGCATACTTACATAATGATAATTTTAACTCCAAAGAGAAACAACCACATATTTAGCGATACGATGCGCTATGCAAAAAATTTGAGGAAATAGCTGAGGTTTGTGAAAATCACGAAGCAACCAAATTATTATTTGCCCTCCTGGAAGCCTTTCCCAAAGCACATGACATGTCTCTCCCCACAAAAGCACACAACCTTCAAACTGAGACACCACAAACAAGTAATTCCATCAATGACAACCTCAACCAATCCATTCATAGCCCTATACCAGTTAACAGAAAGGGATGACCTCCAAATAAAAGATTAAAGTCAGCCTGTGAGATGGCTCCAAAGCGAAAGAAGATGGTCCATAACAAGCGTACAAGTTCATCTAATAATGTTGTAAGTATTAATTTAGTGTGGTATGCCTCAACTCTTCTATTTATTACTTGGTACAAGTTAATAACAGTTGTTTCATGTCACTATAGTATGATGTGGATGGCATCGTAGTTCAACAATTTAATTTTGGGGTTACCAATGATTTCGAACATAACACAACAACCACCGTATCCATTGTCAACCAACAAAGCCAACCGGTTTGTGTTGCATATAAATTAAAATGTTCAATGTTGAATGTGGTTTTTAAAGGCTTATATTGTTGAATGTGGTCTTCATAGGTTTTAAATGTTTGTTGCAATGCTCTTTATAGGTTTATAATGTTCAAAGTTGTGGATTTGTGTCACTGCTGATGTCGGTAGGAAAAAATCTCACAAGCACACAGGAGTCATCATCTGCAAGTCCTGCTTTCTAATGTATTACATCAATCACATTATGCAGTTAAACAAACATCAAAAATTCCCAAGAGGATACCCATGTTATGACGAAGGGAGAAGTAGTTCTAAATTTTGGCCACTGGACTCAGTACCAAAAAATGTCCACATTTTTGGAATATTCAGTTCTTACCTTCTTCAATTAGTCTCGTAATATATATGTTCCAGTTTTTGATGTACAAAAATATGTTCATTTCATAGAACTCTGTTAATGAATGCTGCTGCTTACCCCTGATAATACATTAGTGGTTAACCGTGTTTACCCGAACGAACAACTAATTATAAAATTTGGTCACTGGACTCACTAGCATTCATGTACACAGGTTTGGAATATTCAGTCATTAAGCCATGGGTAACTGTTGGGTTGATGGAAGCCTAAAAAACACTATTAAGGCACACAGGCCACGAAAATGAACATGATGTGGTTAATGAAAGCGTTATAAATCAACATGACAACTTCATTCGTAAAAAAAGGTCCTTATGAAGAGGTTTAATATCAGTCGCCAAAACAAAAACTGAGGTGTCCCCTTGTTAAGCATGGGTAATCGTTGGATTGATGGAAGCCTAAAAAACACTATTTAGGCACACAGGTCATGAAAATGAACATGATGTGGTCAACTTAAGCGATATAAATCAACATGACAACTTCATTTGTAAAATAGGGTCCTTACGAAGAGGTTTGATATCAGTCGCCAAAACAAAAACTGAGGTGTCTCCTCTTTAAGTCATGGGTAAGCGTGGGTTGATGGAAGCCTAAAAAACACTATTTACGCACACATATCATGAAAATGAAAATGATGTGGTCAACTTAAGCGTTATAAATCAACATGACAACTTCATTTGTAAAATATGGCACATAATTTAGTAAATTAAAAACATTTGTAAAATTAACATGTAGGTGATAACCAATGTTGCAATGACATTACACATTACATTAGAACATAATTCACAAACATAACACAACTTAATAACATTACATGTAGTTATGAAGTTAAAGTGATGATAGTGAAAAGTTAAGGCCATCCTAATTTCTGCAGTCCTCCAATCCACGAGTTAATCATCCATCAGTTGTCACTGTGAGGTTGGGTGCCAGTAAACCAATGACGGTACTTAGGATCTGCACAAAGAGGTTTAAAAGACAAATCCAAAATAACTGTATTAAGATAATAATTGTCAATTAAATTTTGACAACAAATTTATTCCACAAATGAAGACCAGGTTTTTGTATACCAATGTCTGAGTTAAGGCAAATGACTGGCTGTGAAGCACGAAGTAATTCCTCAGTTGGTGGACTTATATCGAACCTGAACACCTTCACGATGTTATTTAGTGTTATATTGAGATAGAAAATGCGTTCGTTGGGAGTGTAGACGACAACCTACAAAAACATGAATCAAAATTAATGACGTAGGAATAAATAAGAAAGGTAAATGACATTAGAAAACACCACAGGTTACCCCTTTAGTAATGAGTGGACACCTTTGTTGAAGTTGGGGCGACTAACCACATAAACACATGAATTTCATTTATTTGACCTCTGTTCCTTAAAGCTGATTTTTTCGCTTCCATTAACCTAGTTGTTACCCATGTTTTAAGGAGGGGACACCGTAGTTGTAGTATTGGCAACTGAATTGTAATATTGTTTTTTTATTAGTTTCATGCAAATAATGATTATAGTTACTCTACATTAGATTTAACTATGGTTGACCAGCTGTTGTCATTCACATTGTAATTGTAGTTGAATTCCTCTCTCGATACCATCAACACCAATCGAATATTATCATTGGATGACATTTCCTCTAGTGAAGAATGCCAAACGTGAAATGCAGTTAATGAGGAAGGTTTTGATAACGTCGACCCTGGTGTTCCCACAATTGGCATGTGCTTTTTAAGTGCAGCTGAAGCAACGACCTTTTACAGACAATATGCAATCACAAAAGGCTTTGGTATTAGAAGAAGGTCGTCAAAAAAAGGAACCGAAAAGCAATTAAGGTACTTCATTTTGGCGAGCTCAAGAGCAGGTACATATGTATCAAGGATCCCTACTGAAACCAGGTCAATTCTAACACAAGCAAATGAGTGCCCCGCCCGCATTACACTTACAAGAAAGGAAGACAAATGGTACATCACAACTATGAATGAGGAGCACTCCCACGACTTAAGTCCAACTAAGTCAAGATTGTTTAGGGAAAACATAATTATTAACCTAGGGGTTAAGAGGACTATTGACTTCAATGATGAGGCTGATGTCAGGACAAATAAAACCTATCAATCATTAGTTCATGCTGCCGGAGGATACGATAACCTTCCATTTGTTGAGTGTGATATGCGAAACTACCTTTCTCAACAAAGACGTGCACTAGGGAAAGAGGGGGACGGCCAAACATTGTTGAAGCATTTTTCCCGCATGAAAGAATTGAATAGAGATTTTTTTCTTTGATATCGAAGTGGACGAAAACAATCGCATAAGGAATGTTTTTTTTGGAAGATGCAAGAAGTCAGGCTGCCTCTCAATACTTGGGAGATGTTGTATCATTTGATATGACATACCTAATGAACAAGTACGACAAGGCTTTTACACCTTTTGTTGGGGTCAATCATCACGGGCAATCCATTCTTTTAGGGTGTGGGCTACTATCCTCATAAGACATCAACACATTTGTTTGGCTATTTGACTGTTGGAGATGTTGTATGATTACAATGCTCCAAAAGGGATTGTCACTGATCAATGTCAGGCTATGAAGAATGTCATTGCGACTATCTTCCCTAAGACAAGACACAGGTCATGTTTGTGGCAGATAATGAAGAAAATTCCAAAAAAGTTATAAGGGTATAACCAATACAAGGACATCAAGAGAACCATGAAGGAGGTCGTCTATGAATCTGAAAATGTGGATAAATTTGAAACTAATTGGGTTAATTTCATTGCACATTTTTGCTTGATTGATAATCAATTGTTGACTTCTTTGTATGAGGAACAACATCGATGGGTTCCTATATATTTGAAACATCATTTTTGGACAGGACTATCTACTACTAGAAAATTGCTCAATAGTGACTGAAATTAGTGACCGAAAAAATCGGTCACTATCAGTAACTGAATCAGTGACCGAAAAAATTGGTCATTCTTAGTGACTGAAAAAATTGGCCACAAATTCGGTCACTGATTCGGTTACAAAATCGGTCACAGATTCAGTCACAAAATCCGTCATAGATTCGGTCATAGAATCGGCCACAGATTCGGTCACAGAATCGGCTACAGATTCGGTCACAAAATCGGCCACAGATTCGGTCACAGATTCGGTAACAAAATCGGTCACAGATTCGGTGACAGAAATCGGTCACAGATTCAGTCACACAATCGGTCACTATACATCAATAATAATAATTATTATAATAATAATAATAATAATAATAATACTATTAATATTCATATATTATTATTATTATTGTTATTGGTATTATTTTCTCAAAAAAGATAATATTATTTATGCATATCTGTATAATAATAATAATAATAATAACAATAATAATAATGTATACGGTAAGGCAAAAAAAGGTTAAACTTCAATAAGTAAAGATGCACTTAGATAAAACAGGTTAAGTTGAAAATTGAATTTCTTACAATTTTTCAATGTCTTCTCATTTCAATAATTACAATATTCATTACTTAGATTGCATTTTATACAATCTCGTAACTAGCTAGTTAATTTTCTTTTCTTTTTCTATGATCTTAAATTACTCTCATTTTATCTTCATTTCTATACTTATATTCATGGTTGTTTCTCTTTTAATATACATTATTTTTTCTATCTTTAAAATTATTTGAACAAGGATATGGTAAATAAATAACAAAATTATAATACATATTTTAACATTATTTATTTTCAAGTGTTTCATTATGATATAATCTTTATACTATATACAACTGAATATTAATTTGCATTGTAAAAACAATATTTATCCCATATATATGTGTTATTCTCTACTACATATATAATAATTAGTAACACAAGAAAAATGTTACTAAATCAAACAAAATGTTACTAATATAATTTTGTAACATTTTATCAAATGTAAGGTATTCCCTGTGTTACTAAAAACTTTTAGTAACATTTTCACTTGTCATTAGAAACACTTATAAAAATGTCACTAAATATTTTTTGTAACATTTATTTAATAAAAAATAACATTTTAAAAATGTCACCAAAATCTTTTAGTAATATTTTTTAATAAAAAAGTAACACCATAAAAATGTCACTAAACTTTTAGTAACATTTCACTTGTTATTAAAAACACATATAAAAATGTCACTAAATATTTTCTATAACATTTATTTAATAAAAGATAACATTTTAAAAATGATACTAAAATCTTTTAGTAATATTTTCAATAAAAAAGTAACACCATAAAATTGTTACTAAAAAGTTTTAGTAAACTTTTTTTTAATAAAGAGACGACATTTTAAATTTATTATTAAAAGTATTTAGTTACACTTTTTTAATAAAAGTAATATTATAAAAATGTTACTAAATGCTCTAATTATGATATTGAATTATCAAATACTCACTTTATTTGAAGTCCAAATTAATCTTTATATGTCATAATTCAGCTTAAGCTTAGACTTTAAACAAAAAAGTGGACAAATTAAACAAATCATTGTGCATAAAAGTATGAGAACTTATTGTCAGAACACAAAACAGAAACACAATACACTTTGGTGTTGTAGTTAACATCGTAAAATTTCCAAACACAAGTTGATATGTATCTCTCTAGTTGATATGTAGCTCTCTAGTTGAAGTCTTATTTTTTCTGGTTGGAGATAATCCCAAACAAGCTAATTTTCATAATAATAATAATAATTGAGAAACAAAGAAATTGAATAAAATCTCAATTTTATGTTCATAGTTGTTCCCTTTTCACTGTCGTAAGTACCATCAACGGACTTCCGAATATCCTTATTTTTAACATGACATTTCTATAGCAAAGCAAACAAATGCAAAACACAATTAAAGTCTAAACAAGAGTAAATTAGAGAAGGGTTTGGAAGAAATAACATAAACATATACCTGATTAATGAATTCACAAGACATGGAAACAAACTCTTTGTCATTTCCATCCGAAATCAACTCATCCTTCACCTTTTCAGATCGAAAAATAGACACACCCTCAAACATCAGAATGTAAAAGATTAAGATTGCAAACTTCTCCTCCTTCTTGTTCGTGGAGGTGGTATGACTTTGTTTCTACATCAAAGTATAGAAAAAAAAACATGCAATTTGTAATATCTAATTCAATAATAAGTTTAATGTAAAATTATAGAATATACCTCAACAACAATTTCTTCTTTTACATCTTCGATGATTTCCAAGTCTGGAACCATTACTTTTGAATAATCGTGCAATTGAGTAAAAGCAAACTTGAATTTGTTTAAAAGTTCAACTCTCATGGCTTCCACTTGATCTTTTAGTCTGGCTTCCATTTCCTTTTGCATTCTTTCTTTTATGCTTTGAAGTTCAACTTGAGCATTTCTTTGAACTTCATGAATTAATTTTTGCATCTCAACTTGAGATTTAGATCCCCATAAGTCTGAAGGTACAACCCCTTTTTCGTATATGCGCACAACGTCTATCTTTTCCAAAGACTTGAGAAAATATATCATCTGGAGTTGAATTTTCACTACAAAAAAATTGCAAATTACATACAGAATATTACATACAGATGTAAATCCGTATGTAAAATAAACCATTACATACAGAATATTACATACAAATGTAAATCTGTATATAAAATAGCCATTATATACAAAATATTACCTACAAATATCAATTCGTATGTAAAATATACTTTAAATACGAATATTTACATACATATTTTATTTCGTATATAAAAACACATTACATACCAATTTTTTTTATATAAAAATAATACATATGATTTTCATTTTTCATTTATAAATATTTTATTCCACTTTTTTTACATTTTTACTCACAAATCCCACTCCCTCCAAACATTCCCTCCCAACCTACCGTAGATTGGATTTCTTTTTTCATTTTTTTACATTTTATTCAACTTTTTTACATTCTCTCCAAACCTTCCCTCCAAACCTATTGTTTCCAAAACCCTCATAGTCCCAAATTGTCACCACCGGAGACCACCATCAAGCATTGCAACGGCGGGTCCGACCTCCACCGTCACTTTCTCAGCCCAAACTGCCGCTGCCTTCACTGCAAAGCACTGCCGCCGCTGCTTTGTTCCAACCTAAACTCACTAGCTGCCCCAGCAAGCACCGTCGTTGCTGCCTTGGTCCGACCTAAACTCACCGGTTGTTCCCGCAAGCACCGCCGCCGCTGCCGTAACCAAATATTGGTTGTCGTCGCCTCGCCTGGCCGACCGCAACCGTCGTGCCACTAGCCATCGGTGCCACACTATCACTATTCCTTCTGGTACATCTTCATTCTCTTCTTCCTTTACTATTTCTCTTCAATTAACCCTAAATGTATGCTTGTTTTGATTTTTCTTGGATTTCTCGTTTTGATTTGAGACTTCATTAGTGAGTAATATGTAAACAAAATCTGTTTAAACGTATTATGAGTATTGACATGTGAATTTTGGAACTGAACTCATCTAAGTTCTTAAAGATACCTTGACTTTGCGGTGAATTATCCTGAAGCTGTATGTGCAATTCAATAATTTAACTTTTGAACCAGTTTGCAAAAGAGTTCTTCATCAAATGACTCTGGTGTGGTCATCATTTATTTGCAGTTCATCTTTTCAGGTGGAGAAGCTTGTTCTGATTGGTGCTAGTGTATATACAGAGGGAACTGGAAAGTTGACAACTTTACCCAAAGCAGTAGCCTATGCTGGGGTGAATATCTCTCCAACTTAGTATATTATTTCTGACAGAGATTAACAGAAAAAGAACAAACCAAATTCCATCTCTCTCTATGGAGTGTGTTTCCCTTGTTGAAAAAGTTCATTTGTACATTCAATTATGTAAAATGTTCATCAACCAAATTTTCTGCTTGTTACTTTTGGCTCTTTGTGATATAAAGTTTCTTAATATGACATTGAACTTTTGAAAATGGCATCTCTGTTTCTTCATTTTGGTTTAAATCGGTTGAAGTTAAGGATTTTAATTACTGAAGTTACAATTCACCATTGGGTTCTTTTGGATCAGGTTAATTTATTGAAGAGCTTTCCATTACGCTTATATGCCACCTATTTGACCTTCACAAGCATTTCCTTCAGCACTAACCTTGATTGGACTAATGTGAGTTGCTTGATTCTAGAACTACTGTTTTATTAGTGTAACCTGGTGTACATGTTTTCTGTGCATTCTTTGCTTCACAGTGGGCATTTGGCACTTTAATTTTGGATTTTTTTATCAGCACTTTACTTTTGGATAACTCAGTATCAAATGGTCAAGCACTTTGTACTAAGTATAAAAGTTTAACAAGCTCTTTTGTGTAACATATCTTCTCTTTTTCTAAAAGTATTATTCTAACAAAAAAATCTCAACATGTTCCTAGATTCAAATGAAGTTTACAACTAAGTTGTATGAAGCATATGTATTTATAACCATTGGTTTGAAACTAGAAAAGGAAATTCTTCATCTTAAATGAATCAAGAAAACCATTCACTTTGAATAAATCAAGAAAACTCTTTCATTTAAATGAAATAAGATAAATTTTCATGTTTTGGAAATATCTCACAGGAGAATTACATATCTTGTATCTCAATAGTTATCCTCTTGTCAAGGCATCTCATGAATGTCCAAGGATAATACAGAAGTTCCTTCACACAATGAGCTTCTTGTACTTTGTGATTTTGAATGTAGAAGAATGAATAATGGTAACAGTCTTCATATGTTCTGCATAGGTGGGCCGATTGCATTGTTTATTGCCTTGGTGGAATGATGCTACTGTGGATTTTATGACAAGTGGTGGTTACAATGTTGCTCCTTTGATCGGAAAGGTATGTGAATCTTTCCAAGTTATTGATGAGTGTTGTATTTATTAAGTTATTTTTGTGTCATTTGGACTATAGAAGTGGTTTAACTATGAATACTATGAAATGCAATCTTCCTCAAACCTTCTGATTTTTGCATGAGATAACATGATTGTTTTCATCATACCCTTTTATCTGGTTGTTGATGAGTGTTGTATTTATTAAGTTATTTTTATGTCATTTGGACTATAGAAGTGGTTTAACTATGAATACCATATGCATTCTCCGTCAAACCTTCTGATTTTTGCATGAGATAACATGATTGTTTTCATCATACCCTTTTATCATAATCTGCAATTGGATCTCTTAATTTGTAGTTCTTTATTGTTTGAAAATGGGTGATTAACCGAAGCACTTAAGAAATAAAAAAATTATTTGCATGAAACGGGATGAAAATGGAGCAGGTGAGACAGTAAGTAAGATAAGGTGAAAAGGGATGGAAATAGAGCAGGTGAGATAGTAAGATAAGGTTGTAACAGTGTAGATTTTGGTGGTTCAGTGATATTATCTACATCACAAAGGAATGGAAGTGATGGGGAGCAATGAAAAATCGATAAATAGCCTCTGCAACCTTTCATAATTATATATAATAATTATAAATCAATTTTGTTTTACTGTATGCCTTTTAAGAATGAAAAGACCTACAAAATGTTTTTAGAGATTTATCCTAACATTTTATTTATTTTAATTTATTATTTTCTTAAATTCAAATTTTAATATTTAAAAGGTATCAGTAATCAAGCATAACTTTGTAGCACAATATAAATTATGTGCCATAAATATAAAATAAAATTTATTTATTTAAAATATTTATATATTATATATTTAAATTGTATGCCTATACGTTTAAAGTATTTATTTATCATGAATTTTAGAATATAA
>Ga0209700_103250_pt1 | contig 31464 bp, 7 predicted proteins | sample SiratroredBW_FD_187528 | JGI IMG/M metagenome (GOLD analysis project Ga0209700, IMG submission 187528) | Root nodule microbial communities of legume samples collected from California, USA - Siratro red BW (SPAdes) (version 2) | ecosystem: Host-associated > Plants > Roots > Nodule | place: USA...
AAGATTAAATAAATTATATAATTATTAAAAAGTTAAAAATTTTGTATAAATAGAGAGAAAATATATATATATATATATATATATATATATATATAAAATATCTAGTCAACACAGGAAAGTTTATTTATGAAATTTGTAATAACTACTTTTATTCAAATATATAAATAAATTTTATATATTTAATAAATATTTATTAGACATAAAACAATTAATTTCAGTTTAATAAATTTAGTATTTACTAATATAGTTAATGTTAATTAAATATTATAATTGATTGATGAAACCGTTGATACTAAAATTAATTGAAGAGTCATGCATTTCTTTCTTAATTAATATTATTTATATTTAATAAATAAAGTAATTAATATAGGATAAACATATTAATTATTTAAATATAGTTATTAATATATATTGATATTGTCATAAATGAATATACATAAACAAAACGTTAATAAATGGTACATTTAAGACTTTTTCTTTCAACCATATTTTATTTTCATTCAAAAGTCAACTATCTGAAACCTTATTTAAAAAACATGACCAATCCCACTGAAGCCAACATTATAATTTTCTTTCATATGTGTGTATATAAATATAATTATAAATATAAATAGAAATAAATTTATATATTTATATATATAATAAATTATAAATGAGACAACGGATGACTGGTGACAATAAACTTTAATTAAACAATTCAATTGATAAAATTCACATTTTATGTAAAAATATTAATGGGATAAGTTAAACTAATATATACATTTATAGATAGATAGATAGATGAAATTTAAAAGATAGTGCCAGAAAAATATTAAAATTTCTATTCATGTATTTATTAAATATAACAAAAAAATTATTTAATAAATATAAAATTTAATTATATGATAAGTGTTAATTAAATATTATATTCAATGAATGAAATTATTAATATATATAATTTTATTTTTTCCAATTTGTTTTCTTAAATTTTAGTCTTTGTGAAATTTAATTAATTTTTATTTGGACCAAAATATTCACTTTTTTTTTGTCTTTGTAATATATTTACATTTTCCTTTGGTCATGACAAAAAAAAATTAAAGGGAAAAATTCAAAGTAAAAAGAAATAAATTTTGGAACAAAAATTAATAACATATAAATAAAATTATTAAAAAGATATAATAAATATAAAACCAAAAAAATATCTTATAAAGACCAAAATGGAACAAAAATTCTTTAAAGTAAAAACATAAAATATAATTAGAAGGCTAAAATTTTATTTGAGGAATGTTTATATAAAAATGGACTATTAACATATCAAAAAAAATTGTCAATCTTACAAGTCTAATTGAATATATTTCTTCATAACTAATTTTAGAAAAGAGAAAAATTAAATTAAATGAAATAACTATTTTCATATTTAAAAATTAACTTATAATTAATTTGTATAAGTTGGGCCATAATAATATTTTTATTTTTTTACTTATACATAAATTAATTTTAACTTAAGAAAAATATTAATTATATTTTTTTTTTCTTTTCCAAAAGTGTCCATGCGAACTTGTAAACCCTACTTTATCGACCTTGTAAAATCGGCGCTCTCAACCCTTCCCTCACACTTATTTTCCTATAAATTCTGATGTCTCCTTTCATTGTGAAGATCATGCACATAACATTTTCTTGTTTTTAGACTTCGTACTAGAGTCATTCTTAAATCTTTTATATTTTTTTCTCAGCTTTTGTTTTCACTCATTTTTAGATTTTTTTTTTCTTTTAGAGAAACCTGTCTTATTTTTAATATGGAGTCAATACTCATGATTTGAATTTTACTTTTGTCATGTCAAAATTGTGAGTCTAGTTCTACGTTGAGTAGAATAAAAAGACTCATAAACTCAACATCTTGAGATTTTGAGTTGAAAGTGGTGTCAATTCCTTATGTGGATCTGACTCATGTTTATTCTTATTTAATTTCCCTCGTTGATTTTCCTATCGAGAAGAACGCACTCCTATTCTGTAAATTCTTTTTTCCTTGAACAAAACATTATAACAAAATATTGTATGATTTTTTTTTTAAATCGATCAAATTATTTGTTCCATTTTTTATTTATAATTTTTAATTCTTCTTTTCAAACTTGTACAGTTCATGATTGCATTCAATCTTTTGTAGGTTGTTCTTTCAAGAAAAATTAAAAGAAGATTCTTTTTGGATCGCAGGAGATGAGATCGTTTCAACCAAAATTATTATAGGTAAAACAATATTTTATCCATCACTTGGTATTGTGAAGTGTGTATAAATGTTTTTCAAATTCACCCATAATTTAATCAAAGAGCTCTCTTTTGTCACACACAATATTACTTTTTACTGATTTTCTTGGTTTCAAGTATAATAAGTGTATTAAAATCATATTACCGAATAATTACTTTCATAAACAATCAAGATTTGTTATGGTTTTAAATCTAATTAGTTGATTATGTAATTTCCTCTTTATTCAATATTTTTATTTTTCTTAAAAACCAAACCTCTTTTTTTTTTTATCTCTAATTTTTTTATGATTTAATTATCAATAAAAAAATTCTAAAAATATATGTATCCACAAGTAGTATAGATTTTTAATTTGTCTAAACTTTTTGCATGTCATCTAACACTTGGATGAATTTAATTATATAAAAAGGCATTTCACTGAGTTTTACAAGCAAGTAAAATACTTTAATATTTTTTTACTTTTTCCAACATCTATTATCGATTATGATTTATACATCAATGTAGTTCATTTTGTAACAATGATTTTTTAGACGTGATTATTGATTTTCCTAAGATTAAGACCCAAATTATATAATTACTTTCTAGTCATATTTAATTTGTTATAAAAACAAGCCTGTATTATTATATGCATAAAGGGTATTCTCATATGTTTTAGTATGCATATAATTAAACAGGTTGAGATCGTGATGCGATTTGAATATAAATTTGCCATTATATTAGAGAAGGTAGAGTTGAGAATATGCTTATTGATCAAGAAATTGTTGATCTAACTGAGAAGGTAAATATAACTTTAGGTTGTTTTAAACCATGGTAAGATATACTTTATTGTTGTCTTTCAAATTTTATAAGGAATTATCAGAAAAGTATAAATCAACAATATTTTGTATATATAGTTTGATTTTACTGCAATAAGATAAAACAGCATGTTAATAAAGTTATAATACTAGTGTCTTATTATTTTTTCTTATAAATAATTAAAAAGTTTTGGTAATGTACTTGAATAATGAGTTTTCATTACTTTTGTTCACATGGAAAGTAAATTAAGTTGTTTAATTAATCTGAAACATAACCAAAATTCCTTTTAAGGAAGAGATAGATAAAAAAAAATACCTATGGCTTACATATTTTTGGGATCAGTTGGGTATTCTTAGCCATCTTCTTCTAAACAATACTATAACTATAAGTGACATGTTTCTACGTTGACATGTTTCAATGGTAGGAAAATGAATGGAGTAATCCAAGTTGAGATCTCCAAAGACTTTACTTTTGGTTCAAACACATAGTCCTTTAGCATTAATGAGTAAAATGAGATGAAGTGTTGTTTGTTTGATTTTATAAATGGGTTAAAACATTCAAGATTGTATGACTAAAGGGAATTTGGAATGAAGAAAAGACATTTACTTCAATGATTTTGAGAGTTACTTAAGGTTTATGAATATTTTGATCATGTTCTACTTCTCAAACAACAATATTGATTAAGAAATCCAAAATTATCTAGATTAGGAAATATAACTTGTAATCAGTACTCCATATGAAGAAAATGTTTGAGAAAAATGGTATGGACCCAAAATTCATACAACATTAAAAACTCTAATCACTTTGAACTTATGTCACTTTCTTTACTAAATAAGCTTTTCATATAATGGAGAAATATGAGTTTTAACCCATTTATATTGAATCCAACAATGCTCTCTTTTGCTCATTATAATTGGGATAAAAGCTTTTAAAAGATGAAGTGTTTGGATTGGTATTGCTCTCTTTTCTTATGGGTCTATGCAATATCTCACAAAATTCCTAAAAATGTTATAATTTGTTTCAGGAGAAGTTTGGCTCAGAATATCCACCTGTTCCCATAAATATAGTTAGTCATATGTAGCATATATCTTTCCTCTTTCTTAAATGGATTTTAGATCAGTTGAATATGAAGATGATTCAACCAACTTAATCTACAAACATTTCCAACAAAAGAATAATTAAAATTCGTAATTCAAATACATTACAAAACTTTTTTACATGTAATTAGAAATGAAAAAATGAGACACTATTATTATACATCTATTAATATAAGCTCTCTTTTGTCACACACGATATTACTTTTTACCCATTTTCTTGGTTTCAAGTATAATATAGGTATTAAAATCATATTACCGAATAGTTTCTTTCATAAACTATCAAGATTTCTTATGGTTTTAAATCCAATTAGTTGATTATGTAATCTCCTCTTTATTCAATATTTTTTATTTTTCTTACAAACCAAATCTCTTTTTTTTGTGTATCTCTAATTTCTTTATGATTTAATTATCAATTAAAAATTCTAAAATATATGTATCAATAAATAGTATAGATTTTTAATTTGTCTAAACTTTTTGCATGTCATCTAACACTTGGATGAATTTGATTATGTAAAAAGAGGCATTTCACTGAGTTTTGCAAGCAAGTGAAATATTTTAATATTTTTTGACTTTTTTCCAACTTCTATTATTGGTTATGATTTATACATCAATGTAGTTCATTTTGTAACAATGATTTTTTAGACGTGATTAGTGATTTTTCTAAGGTTAAGACCCAAATTATATAATTACTTTGTAGTCATATTTAATTTGTTATAAAACAAGCAAGTATTATTATATGTACAAAGGGTATTCTCATATGTTTTTGTATGCACATAATTAAACAGGTTGAGATCGTGATGAGATTGGAATATAAATTTGCTATTATATTAGTGAAGATAGAGTTGAGAACATGCTTATTGATCAAGAAGTTGCTGATCTAATTGAGAAGGTAAATATAGCTTTAAGTTGTTTCAAACCATGGTTATATATACTTTATTGTTGTCTTTCAAATTTTATAAGGAATTATCATAAAAGTATAAATCAACAATATTTTGTATATATAGTTTAATTTTACTACAATAAGATAAAAGGGCATGTTAATAAAGTTATAACACTAGTGTCTTATTATTTTTTCTTATAAATATTTAAAAAGTTTTGGTAATGTACTTGAATAATGAGTTTTAATTACTTTTGTTCACATGGAAAGTAAATTAAGTTGTTTAATTGATCTGAAACATAACCAAAATTCCTTCTAAGGAAGAGATAGATAAAAAAAAATACCTATGGCTTACATATTTTTGGGATCAGTTGGGTATTCTTAGCCATTTTCTTCTAAACAATACTATAACTATAAGTGATATGTTTCTACGGTGACATGTTTCAATGATAGGAAAATGAATGGAGTAATCCAGGTTGAGATCTTCAAAGACTTTACTTTTGGTTCAAACACATAGTCCTTTAGCATCAATGAGCAAAATGAGATGAAGTGTTGTTTGTTTAATTTTATAAATGAGTTAAAACATTCAAGATTATATGACAAAAGGGCATTTGGAATGAAAAAAACACATTTACTTCAATGATTTTGAGAGTTACTTAAGGTTTATGAATATTTTGACCATGTTCTAGTTTTCAAACAACAATATTGATTAAGAAATCCAAAATTGTCTAGACTAGTAAATATAACTTGTAATCACTCCTCCATATGAAGAAAATGTTTGAGAAAAATGGTATAGACCTAAAATTCATACAACATTGATGTCACTTTCTTTAGTAAATAAGTTTTTTAATATAATGGAATGATATATGTTTTAACCCATTTATATTGAATCCAACAATGCTCTCTTTTGCTCATTATAAGTAGGAAAAAAGCTTTTGAAGGATGAAGTGTTTAGATAAATATTGCTCCCTTTTCTTATAGGTCTTTGCAATATCTCACAAAATTCCTAAAAATGTTATAATTTGCTCCAGAAGAAGTTTGGCTCAGAATATCCACCTGTTCTCATAAATATAGTTAGTCATATGTAGTATATATCTTTCCTCTTTCTTAAATGGATTTTGGATCAGTTTAATATGAAGATGATTCAACCAACTTAATCTACAAACATTTCCAACAAAAGAATAATTAAAATTCGTAATTCAAATATATTACAAAACTTTTTTATATGTAAGTAGAAATGAAAAAAATGAGACACTATTATTATACATCTATTAATATAAGCTCTCTTTTGTCACACACGATATTACTTTTTACCGATTTTCTTGGTTTCAAGTATAATATAGGTATTAAAATCATATTACTGAATAGTTTCTTTCATAAACTATCAAGATTTCTTATGGTTTTAAATCTAATTAGTTGATTATGTAATTTCCTCTTTATTCAATATTTTTATTTTTCTTACAACCCAAATCTGTTGTTTTTTTGTGTATCTTTAATTTCTTTATGATTTAATTATCAATTAAAAATTCTGAAAATATATGTATCAACAAATAGTATAGATTTTTAATTTGTCTAAACTTTTTGCATGTCATCTAACACTTGGATGAAGTTGATTATATAAAAAAAAGGCATTTCACTGAGTTTTACAAGCAAGTGAAATATTTTAATATTATTTGACTTTTTTCCAACTTTTATTATTGGTTATGATTTATACACCAATGTAGTTCATTTTGTAACAATGATTTTTTAGACGTGATTATTGATTTTCCTAAGGTTAATACCCAAATTATATAACTACTTTCTAGTCATATTTAATTTGTTATAAAACCAGCAAGTATTATTATATGTATAAAGGGTATTCTCATATGTTTTTGTATGCACATAATTAAACAGGTTGAGATCGTGATGAGACTGGAATATAAATTTGCTATTATATTAGTGAAGATAGAGTTGAGAACATACTTATTGATCAAGAAGTTGCTGTTCTAATTGAGAAGGTAAATATAATTTTAAGTTGTTTCAAACCATGGTTATATATACTTTGTTGTTGTCTTTCAAATTTTATAAGGAATTATCAGAAAAGTATAAATCAACAATATTTTGTATATATAGTTTAATTTTACTACAATAAGATAAAAAGGCATGTTAATAAAGTTATAATACTAGTGTCTTATTATTTTTTCTTATAAATATTTAAAAAAATTTAGTAAAGTACTTGAATAATGAGTTTTCATTACTTTTGTTCACATGTAAAGTAAATTAAGTTGTTTAATTGATCTGAAACATAACCAAAATTCCTTTTAAGGAAGAGATAGATAAAAAAAAATACCTATGGCTTACATATTTTTGGGATCAGTTGGGTATTCTTAGTCATCTTCTTCTAAACAATATTATAACTATAAGTGACATGTTTCTACGGTGACATGTTTCAATGATAGGAAAATGAATGGAGTGATTTAAGTTGAGATCTTCAAAGACTTTACTTTTGGTTCAAACACATAGTCCTTTAGCATCAATGAGCAAAATGAGATGAAGCGTTGTTTGTTTAATTTTATAAATGAGTTAAAACATTCAAGATTATATGACAAAAGGGCATTTGGAATGAAAAAAACACATTTACTTCAATGATTTTGAGAGTTACTTAAGGTTTATGAATATTTTGACCATGTTCTAGTTTTCAAACAACAATATTGATTAAGAAATCCAAAATTGTCTAGACTAGTAAATATAACTTGTAATCACTCCTCCATATGAAGAAAATGTTTGAGAAAAATGGTATAGACCTAAAATTCATACAACATTGATGTCACTTTCTTTAGTAAATAAGTTTTTTAATATAATGGAATGATATATGTTTTAACCCATTTATATTGAATCCAACAATGCTCTCTTTTGCTCATTATAAGTAGGAAAAAAGCTTTTGAAGGATGAAGTGTTTAGATAAATATTGCTCCCTTTTCTTATAGGTCTTTGCAATATCTCACAAAATTCCTAAAAATGTTATAATTTGCTCCAGAAGAAGTTTGGCTCAGAATATCCACCTGTTCTCATAAATATAGTTAGTCATATGTAGTATATATCTTTCCTCTTTCTTAAATGGATTTTGGATCAGTTTAATATGAAGATGATTCAACCAACTTAATCTACAAACATTTCCAACAAAAGAATAATTAAAATTCGTAATTCAAATATATTACAAAACTTTTTTATATGTAAGTAGAAATGAAAAAAATGAGACACTATTATTATACATCTATTAATATAAGCTCTCTTTTGTCACACACGATATTACTTTTTACCGATTTTCTTGGTTTCAAGTATAATATAGGTATTAAAATCATATTACTGAATAGTTTCTTTCATAAACTATCAAGATTTCTTATGGTTTTAAATCTAATTAGTTGATTATGTAATTTCCTCTTTATTCAATATTTTTATTTTTCTTACAACCCAAATCTGTTGTTTTTTTGTGTATCTTTAATTTCTTTATGATTTAATTATCAATTAAAAATTCTGAAAATATATGTATCAACAAATAGTATAGATTTTTAATTTGTCTAAACTTTTTGCATGTCATCTAACACTTGGATGAAGTTGATTATATAAAAAAAAGGCATTTCACTGAGTTTTACAAGCAAGTGAAATATTTTAATATTATTTGACTTTTTTCCAACTTTTATTATTGGTTATGATTTATACACCAATGTAGTTCATTTTGTAACAATGATTTTTTAGACGTGATTATTGATTTTCCTAAGGTTAATACCCAAATTATATAACTACTTTCTAGTCATATTTAATTTGTTATAAAACCAGCAAGTATTATTATATGTATAAAGGGTATTCTCATATGTTTTTGTATGCACATAATTAAACAGGTTGAGATCGTGATGAGACTGGAATATAAATTTGCTATTATATTAGTGAAGATAGAGTTGAGAACATACTTATTGATCAAGAAGTTGCTGTTCTAATTGAGAAGGTAAATATAATTTTAAGTTGTTTCAAACCATGGTTATATATACTTTGTTGTTGTCTTTCAAATTTTATAAGGAATTATCAGAAAAGTATAAATCAACAATATTTTGTATATATAGTTTAATTTTACTACAATAAGATAAAAAGGCATGTTAATAAAGTTATAATACTAGTGTCTTATTATTTTTTCTTATAAATATTTAAAAAAATTTAGTAAAGTACTTGAATAATGAGTTTTCATTACTTTTGTTCACATGTAAAGTAAATTAAGTTGTTTAATTGATCTGAAACATAACCAAAATTCCTTTTAAGGAAGAGATAGATAAAAAAAAATACCTATGGCTTACATATTTTTGGGATCAGTTGGGTATTCTTAGTCATCTTCTTCTAAACAATATTATAACTATAAGTGACATGTTTCTACGGTGACATGTTTCAATGATAGGAAAATGAATGGAGTGATTTAAGTTGAGATCTTCAAAGACTTTACTTTTGGTTCAAACACATAGTCCTTTAGCATCAATGAGCAAAATGAGATGAAGCGTTGTTTGTTTAATTTTATAAATGAGTTAAAACATTCAAGATTATATGACAAAAGGGCATTTAGAATGAAAAAAAGACATTTACTTCAATGATTTTGAGAGCTACTTAAGGTTTATGAATATTTTGACCATGTTCTACTTCTCAAACAACAATATTGATTAAGAAATCCAAAATTATCTAGATTAGTTAATATAACTTGTAATCACTCCTCCATATGAAGAAAATGTTTGAGAAAAATGGTATGGACCCAAAATTCATACAACATTAAGAACTCTAGTCACTTTGAAGTGATGCCACTTTATTTACTAAATAAGTTTTACATATAATGGAATGATATATGTTTTAACCCATTTATATTGAATCCAAAAATGCTCTCTTTTGCTCATTATTAGTGGTAAAAAAGCTTGTGAAGGATGAAGTGTTTGGATTGATATTGCTCCTTTTTCTTATAGGTGTTTGCAATATCTCACAAAATTCCTAAAAATGTTATAATTTGTTCCAGAAGAAGCTTGGCTCAGAATATCCACCTGTTCCCATAAATGTAGTTAGTCATATGTAGGATATATCTTTCCTCTTTCTTAAATGGATTTATATGAATTTAATATGAAGATGATTCAACCAACTTAATCTACAAACATTTCCAACAAAAGAATAATTAAAATTCATAATTCAAATACATTACAAAACTTTTTTATATGTAAGTAGAAATGAAAAAATGAGACACTATTATTATACATCTATTAATATAAGCCCTCTTTTGTCACACACGATATTACTTTTTACGAATTTTCTTGGCTTCAAGTATAATATAGTGTATTAAAATCATATTGTTGAATAGTTTCTTTCATAAACTATCAAGATTTCTTATGGTTTTAAATCTAGTTATTTGATTATGTAGTTTCCTCTTTATTCAATATTTTTATTTTTCTGACAAACCAAATCTCTTTTTTTTTTTATATCTCTAATTTCTTTTGATTTAATTATCAATTAAAAATTCTAAAAATATATTTATGAACAAATAGTATAGATTTTTAATTTGTCTAAACTTTATATGTCATCTAACACTTGGATGAATTTGATTATATAAAAAGGTATTTCAGTGAGTTTTACAAGCAAGTGAAATATTTTAATTTTTTTTGACTTTTTCCAACTTCTATTATCGGTTATGATTTATACATCAATGTAGTTCATTTTGTAACAATGATTTTTTAGATGTGATTATTGATTTTCCTAAGGTTAAGACTCAAATTATATAATTACTTTCTAGTATTATTTAATTTGTTATAAAATAAACAAGTATTATTATATGCATAAAGTGTATTCTCATATATTTTAGTATGCACATAATTAAACAGGTTGAGATCGTCATGAGATTTGAATATTTCAAAACATTATTGTAGCGTACTTTCCATTTTGATGAAACCATCATAACTCAATTTTTTTCTTTTCTACAAGCATTATTTCTGAAAAAAAAAATACTTAATATCAACCAACACCATTCATTAAACACCATTCATTATAGTTGAGACATTTTTTTACCTATTATTTTTCATTTTCAGCATTTTTTATTTACATCGTCTTTCATTTCAATTATCATTTATTTTATAATTTATATTTAAAAATTATAATTTATAAATTTATTATTTATTAAAGCAAATGATGTATTTATTCACTTATGTTCTTTATCATTAACAATGAATAATTAACTTTTATTTGAAAATTTTAAAGAATTTAATTAATAATTAGTTTTAAAAAATATCTCAACAATTTTATTTTATTTTTCCTATTACTTATTTAAATATTCTTTTAATAAAAAGATACAAAATTTAATTCAAATATTAATATTATAATTTTTCTTCCAATTTCAATTTTATTATAAAAATACAGTTACGAAATGATTATGATTTATTCTTTCCAATTTAAATTTATTATAAAAATATAAAAATTAATAATTTATAATTTATTTTTCTGTTATGACTAATTAGTTCAAAATACGTGTAAAATATTTTATTCCATTCATTTTATATTTTTAGGGTTTAGGGAAGTCTTTAAATTTAATTTATAAATTCTAATTTTCCAATACTCTTCCCTGAATATGCACAATCATGTTTAAATTAATTAAACAATAATGAAAAATAACCAAATTTTGAGATCAATTCATTAATCTAATATTATTTTTATATGATATTGATGTCCTCAAAAGGAGAAAAAGTAAACACAAACTCTAATTCCTCAATCTACCACTTCAAGTCTCCAAATAAAGACACATGCACAAATGCCTAATATATAATGATAAAATAAATTTGAAATTGGAAAATTGTCCGATGGCAATCAAAAAGTCAAATTGAAACAATATTATAGAAGAACCAAGTCAGATAAATGAAGGAGATAACTAAAAGAGTCAGATAAAGGAATGACACAAGTGAAAGAGTCAAAGAAAAAAAGAAAGAAAGAACATATAAATGAAGGAGATAAGTGGAATGTCAATATGATGGAATAATAGAAAGAAATAAAATGAAAATAAAAAAGTTTTAATACATAAGATTTCATGACTGTTCAATTTCTTTTTTAACAAATATTATTAATTTATTATAAAAAAGTTCCAAAAATATTAGTCATTAAATAATATTTATATTACTAATATAAATATAAATTTAAAGTTATTATTAAAGAATATTCATAGTACCAATATAAACTTAAAGTTATTAAAAATATTTTAATTTTTAATTAAAAATTACTTTTAACGTAATTTTAAAATTAAATATTATTTAATTTTATAATAATGTATTAGTATGAAATTTTTTTGAAACCTTTGACACATTGAGATCTAAAGAAGTTACTTTACCTGCTTGAATTTTGAGTCACCCCTCCCATACATGCAATCAAATATTAGAGAATAACGGAAAAGTATGAATATAATAATAAAATATATACATAATTTATTTTTATCCAATTTATTATATTAAAATTACTAACCTTTTTTATCTCCATTCCGTGTATAAAATTATTATGTTAAATTATAAAAAAATAATATTTAAATTGTTTTTCATAATACAATATAAAAAATAAAATAAAAATTAAAAGAAAAACTTTAAATAAATAACTACATGTGAACTAGTATATTATAGAGAATAATTTTAAAAAAATGGACCAATATGTCATAGGAAATAAATTAAATAAGAAAAACACAGAATGATTTTAATAAATAATTAAATGATAAGAACATAAAAGAATAAAAAATCACTACACATTTAGAAGTAAATTAAATAATATATATATATATATATATATATATATATATATATATATATATATATATTAAAATGACTAAAACATAACTGAGAGAAAAATAAGTAATAAGAAAAATAAGAGTAGAAAGGACCAATGTATAGTAAAATAATTTAAATTATAAAAATATAAAATATAAAGAACAAATAAATTAAATAAAGATGCAAAATAAAACAATCAATACATTACTCAAAATAAATTAAATAATAAAAGTACAAAATTAAATAAAGTAAAATGATATATCATTCCAAATAAAATAAAAAGTTTAAAAAAATAAAAAATTACTAAAACATATATAAATTTATTAATACTAATATAAAAATGATTTTATTTCACTCTTGATCATACATCTTATCTATGACTAAAATTTCATTTAAGATTGTGGAATACACATATGCACATATATACACGCACTCCACATGTACACTCAAACATACTAAAAAACATACTAAAAGTATTTACCTTACTTTTTTTAAATAATATTATGATTTTATTATTATTATTATTGTTTAAAACGGTCCACAAGTTTTTTTTTTAATTTTACATTATTATAAACATTTATTTATTTATTCTTAATTTTTTTTTTTTTATTATCATTTTATGTTACTGTACTTCGACAAAAGTACTTTTTTATTTCAATTTTAATTTTTATTTAGATGAAACAAAAATAGTTTTTAAAATATAAAGTAATTATAAAAGTTAAAGTGTAAAATTTTCTAAGCATTATATCTAAACTAAAGTTTAAATAAATTATATAATTATTAAAAAATTAAAAACTTTGTATAAATAGAGAGGAAATATATATATATATATAAAATAACTAGAGTTTATTTATGAATTTTGTAATAACTACTTTTATTCAAATATATAAATAAATTTTATATATTTGATAAATATTTATTAGATATAAAAATTTAATTTCAGTTTAATAAATATAGTATTTACTAATATAATTAATGTTAATTAAATATTATAATTGATTGATGAAACCGGTGATACTAAAATTAATTGAAGATTCATGCATTTCTTTCTTAATTAATATTATTTATATTTAATAAATAAAGTAATTAATATAGGATAAACATATTAATTATTTAAATATAGCTATTAATATATATTGATATTGGCATAAATGAATATACATAAACAAAACCTTAATAAATGGTACATTTAAGACTTGTTTTGACTATAATCTGACCTAGCATGTTTATCAACTATAACTTTTATTTAGATTTTCTTTCAACTATATTTTATTTTCATTCAAAAGTCAACTATCTGAAACCTTATTTAAAAAACATGAGCAATCCCACTGAAGCCAACATTATAATTTACTTTTATATGTGTGTCTATAAATATAATTATAAATATAAATAGAAATAAATTTATATATTTATATAATATATATATATATATATATATAATAAATTATATAAGAGAGAACGGATGAGTGGTGATAATAAACTATAATTAAACAATTCAATTGATAAAATTCACATTTTATGTAAAATTATTAATGGGATAAGTTAAACTAATATATACATTTATTGATAAATAGATAAAATAATAAATTTTCTATTCATGTATTTATTAAATATAACAAAAGAATTTATTTAATAAATATAACATTTAATTATATGATAAGTGTTAATTAAATATTATATTCACTGAATGAAATTATTAATATATATAATATTATTTTTTTTTCAATTTTTTTCTTAAATTTTATTTGGACCGTTGTTATTTTGCTTAGTCTTTATAAAATATTCACTTTTGTTTTGTCTTTGTAATATATTTACATTTTCCTTTGGTCATCCTCAAAAAAATTTAAAGAGAATAATTCAAATTAAAAAGAAATAAATTTTGAAACTAAAAGTAATAACATATAAATAAAATTATTAAAAAATATAAAACCAAAAAATTATCTTATAAAGACCAAAATGTAACAAAAATTCTTAAAGTAAAAACATAAAAATATAATTGGAAGGCTAAAATTTTATTTGAGGAATGTTTATATAAAAATGGACTATTAACCTATCAAAAGCAATAGTCAATCTTACAAGTCTAATTGAATATATTTCTTCATAACTAATTTTAGAAGAGAGAAAAATAAAATTAAATGAAATAACTATTTTCATAATGAAAAATTAACTTATAATTAATTTGTATAAGTGGGGTCTTAATAATATTTTTTAAACTCTTATTTGTTTTAACTTATACATAAATTAATTAACTTAAGAAAAATATTAATTATTTTTTTTTTCTTTTCCAAAAGTGTCCATGCGAACTTGTAAACCCTACTTTATCAACCTTGTAAAGTCAGAGCTCTCAATCATTCTCTCACACTTATTTTTCTATAAATTCTGATGTCTTTTTTCACTATGAAGATCATGCACATAACATTTTCTTGTCTTAAGACTTCATACTAGAGTTATTCCTAAATTTTTTAGATTTTTTTCTCAGCTTTTGCTTTCACTCATTTCTAGAATTTTTTTTTTGTTTTAGGAAAACCTGCCTCATTTTTATTATAGAGTCCATACTCATAATCTGAATTTTCATTTTGTCATGTTAAAAATGTGAGTCTAGTCTCACGTTAAGTAGAATAAAGAAGACCCACAATCTTAAGATTTTAAATTGAAAGTGGCATCAATTCCTTCCGTGGATCTAACTCATTTATAATTTATAATTTTTATTTTCCCTTGTACGCTTCATGATTGCATTCAATTTTTTGTAGGTTGTTCATTCAAGAAAAGAATATTCCTTTTGAATCAAAGGAGATGATATCGTTTCAACTAAAATTATTTTAGGTAAAACCATATTTTTTTCATCACTTGGTAATGTGAAGTGTGTATAAATTTTTTTCAAATCCACCCATAATTTAATGGAAGAGCTCTCTTTTGTCACACATGATATTATTTTTTACTGATTTTCTTGGTTTATAGTATGATATAGTGTATTAAAATCATATTATCGAATAGTTTCTTTCATAAACCATTAAGATTTCTTATGGTTTTAAATTTTATTAGTTGATTATGTAATTTTCTCTTTATTCAATATTTTTATTTTCTTACAAACCAAATCCCCTTTTTTTTGTATCCTTAATTTCTTTTTGATTTAATTATCAATTAAAAATTCTAAAAATATATGTATCAACAAATAGTATAGATTTTTAATTTGTCTAAACATTTTGCATGTCATCTAACACTTGGATGAATTTGATTATATAAAAGGTATTTCACTGAGTTTTACAAGAAAGCAAAATTTTTTAATATTATTTGACTTTTTCCAATTTCTATTATCGGTTTTGATTATCCATCAATGTAGTTCATTTTGTAACAATGATTTTCTAGACGTGATTATTGATTCTCTTAAGGTTGTAAGACCCAAATTATATAATTATTTCTTAGTTATATTTAATTTTTTATAAAACAACCAAGTATTATTATATGTATAAAGGATATTCTCATATGTTTTAGTATGCACATAATTAAACAGGTTGAGACCCTGATGAAATTTGAATATAAATTTGTCATTATATTAGTAAAGGTAGAATTGAGAACATGCTTATTGATCAAGAAGGTAAATATAACTTTAAGTTGTTTCAAACCATGGTAAGATATACTTTATTGTTGTCTTTCAAATTTTATAAAGAATTATCATGAAAATATAAATCAACAATAGTTTGTATAAATAGTTTAATTTCACTACAGTAATATAAAAGGGGATATTGATAAAGTTATAATACTAGTGTCTTATTATTTTTCTTATAAATATTTAAAATGTTTCGGTAATGTATTTGAATAATGAGTTTTCATTACTTTTTGTTCACATAAAAAGTAAATTAAGTTGTTTAATTGATCTTAAACATAACCAAAATTTCTTTTAAGGAGCAGAGAGATAAAAAATACATATGACTTACATATTTTTGGGATCAGTTAGGTATTCGTAGCCATCTTCTTCTAAACAATATTATAACTATAAGTGACATGTTTGTATGGTAGGAAAATGAATGGAGTAATTCCACTAGAGATCTTCAAAGACTTTACTTTTTGTTCAAACACATAGTCCTTTAGCATCAACTAGCAGAATGAGATGAAGCATTGTTTGATTTTAGAAATGAGTTAAAACATTCAAGATTATATGACAAAGGGCATTTGGAATGAAGAAAAGACATTTACTTCAATGATTTTGAGAGTTACTTAAGGTTTATGATTTTTTTTACCATATCCTAGTTCTCAAACAATAACATTGATTAAGAAATTCAAAAATTATATAGATTAGTAAATATAATTTGTAATCACTCTTCCATATGAAGAAAATGTTTGAGAAGGATGATATGGACCCAAAATTCATACAACACTAAGAACTCTAGTCACTTTAAAGTGATGCCACTTTCTTTACTAAATAAGTCTTTCATATAATGGAATGATATATGTTTTAACCCATTTATATAGAACCCAACAATGCTCCCTTTTGCTCATTATAATTGAGAGAATGCTTTTGAAGGATGAAGTGTTTGAATTGATATTGCTCCCTTTTCTTATGGGTCTTTGCAATATCTCACAAATTGTTCAAAATGTTATAATTTGTTCTCAAAGAAACTTGGCTCAGAATATCCACCTGGTCCCATAAATGTAGTGAGTCATATGTAGCATATCTCTTCTCTCTTTCTTAAATGGATTTTTGATTAATTTAATATCAAGATGATTCAACTTACTAAATCTACAAACATTTCGAGAAAAAGAATAATTAAAATTCGTCATTCAAATACATTCCAAACTTTGTTTTATATGTAACTAAAAATTAAAAAAATGAGACACTATTATTATATATCTATTAACATACTCCATTGATAGTAAAATTGAAACTACTATTATAAAATTTTTATTAGGTTGTTATTAGGTTTATGATGCTATGAACATTTATATAGGGTATATCTAGTAGGGATAATCATTTCCATTAAAAATAATGATCTTGAAAACAAATTTTATATAAAGTAGAATAATGTCATTATCAACACCTTTAATATGTTTTGTATTTTGGCTTAAGTAAAAAGTTGTATAAAATTTTTAAAAACATTATTATAGAATACTTTCTATTTTGGTGAAACTATAATAACTCAATTTTCTCCCTACAAGCATTATTTCTAAAATAAATAAAAAATTACTCAAGTAGCACACTGCCTATTTTAATTCCTTAACCAGCACCATTTATTGTAGTTGAGACATTTTTTTCACTTATTTTCTTTTTATTTTCAGCATTTTTTATTTACGTCATCTTTCATTTCAATTATCATTTATTTTATAATTTATATTTTAAAATTCTAATTTATACCTTGCTATTTATTAAAACAAATGATATATTTATTCACTTATTTTATTTATCATTAATAATGAATAAGTTAGCTTTTATTTGAAATTTTTAAAGAATTTAATTATTATTTAAAAAAAAATATTCCAATAATTTTATTTCATTTTTGCTATTACTTATTTAAATATTTTTTTAATAAAAATACCAAATTTAATTCAAATGTCAATATTATAATTTTTCTTTCAATTTCAATTTATTATAAAAATACAATTACAAAATGATTATGATTTATTCTTTCCAATTTAAATTTATTATAAAAATATAAAAATTAAACAATTTATAATATATTTTCTATAATAACTAATTAGTTTAAAATACGTATAAAATATTTCATTTAATTTTCTATATATTTTATTATCTTTTTAAAATTTTAATTTAATCATTTTTATAATATTTTTTTCATTTTAATTTAAAATCAATCAATAATTAAAGCTTCACTTTCATACAAATTTATTAAAAAATAAATGACTTTCCCTTTACATACTCTTTTTTTATTTACCTTCCTTTCTGACACAAATTAAAAACAACCATTTCAAATTTTAATTATATTTTTAATTAAGTTTTTTATCTCGTAAAATATTTTTCTTTTACTTTTATCTATTTTTAAAACTATAAATTACGCTGTTTAGATTTTTATTTAACATTTCCAATTGCATTTTCTAAACCATTTCAAATTTTTTATTTTCCAACAACAATAAACATCCACAAAATGTTTTATTTTTTAACCAAATTATATTCAACCTTGCATAATTTCTTAATTATTCTTTCTGATAAATTATTTAAATTTTGTTCTCTTAATTTTTAATTAAATTTTTTAGACATTTTTTTACCTATAATAAAAAAAATAAGTATATAAATTATAATTTTAAAATGTAAAATTAAAAAATAAACAATAATGAAAGATGATGTAAATAAAAAATGTTAAAAATTAAAAAAAAAAGGTAAATAATACCTTAGTGGGTGGTGCTAGTTAAAAGTTTAAAGTGGGAGGTATACCACTTGGTTAATTTTTTTTTTTTAGATTAATTAGTGCTAGTGGAGAAAAAAAAATCTAAATTATACTATATATATATATTATTTAACATTTCCAAATACATTTTCTAAAATCATTTCAATTTTTTTATTTATCATCCAATAAATGGTGCTATTTTGAAAGTTAAAGTAAAAAATATGTTATTTGTATAATTTTTGTGGAGTAACTTTTTAGAAATAGTGCGAATGAAAATAAAAAATCTCATAACTCCTCAAATAATTGTTGATTTTCTTAATATTATAAGGCCTCATATTGTTGACCTACTTTTTAGTTTTATTTTATTTAATATGAAATGAGTAAGTTTTATTATATTCATAAAGGGAATTGTTATATGGTTTATTATACCAGTAATTGAATAGGTTGAAATTATGGATTGGAAGAGAACTTTGATATTTGCGTTGGTTATGGTTCTGATCTAATTGAGAAAATCAGGATTGTTATAAATTACCCTAAACTATAGTACATTAGATTTCATCATTATCTTTAAAGTTTACAAAGTAATTATAACAAAAGTTTAAACCTAAAATGAAACAATTCATACTAAAATAATTAACTTTTTTGTCTAAAATATTTTATAAGCTAAATTTATAAAAAAAAAATATTAAACGATAAATTTTAGTAATTTATATTTTATTTGTACTTAGCTTTATAAATTTAATTATTATTATTATTATTATTATTATTATTATTATTATTATTATTATATTAACTTATGAAGAGTCATGCTTTTATTACATTTATGTTATTTTCAATTAATACAATATTAAAATATATTATCACACTTAATATAATTAATATTTAATGAATAAAGTAACTATTTAAGTATAAAAACATTGTTTATTTAAATATTGTTATTAATATACATTGATGTTATCATAAATGTGTATGGATAATAAATAATAATTAATAATAATAATAATAATAATATTTCCAAACCTTAACCGGATAAATGTCAGACATCTAACTCAATAATTAATAAGCTTACACTTAAATTACACTCTTAATTAACAAACAAAATCCTAATTAAGGATTAGATAACACATATGGCACTAATTCAGATCCATCCACAGAAGAACCCATAATTACTCTATACAATAAAGTGTTCTTTTAATGTACCTCCTCAATTAATAATGTCAACATCTCAGAAATTATCAGAAAGAGAGTATGAATGAAGTTCTAGAGAACTCATGCTCGACTCATGTAATAAAATAATAATAATAATAATAATAATAATAATAATAATAATAATAATAATAATAATAATAAATCTGATTTGGATTACCATGTTTACTTATTTTTTCGATGATTAATTTTTATAAGAGTATTCGAACGATAACTTTTATTTTGATTTTTTTTCTAAACAATATTTTATTTGCATAAATCTCAAAACTTTAGCCCATTTTTACTTAAGCCAATATTATAGTTCGCTCTTTATATATATATATATATAAAAGAAAAAAAATAAAAAGCAGGGAAAAAAATATATTTAAACATATCGACTCATAAAATTCACTTTTCATATAAAATTAATGATGATATAATTTACACAAATATAAGTTTATTCTTATATATAATTTAAAATAATGCCGAGATAAATCAACTAAAATTATTTATATAAATTTTCCATGCATGTAGATATATTTATTAAATATAAGAATTTTTTTATTTAATAAATATACCCTTAAATTATACTGTAAATGTTAATTAAATATTATATATTTAAAAAAATTATTTTGTTTCTAATTTTTTTTCTTAAATTAGTCGTTGTGAAATTTATTTATTTTTATTTTCTTCGTTGTTATTTTGCTTAGTCTTTATAAAATATTACTTAGTTATTATACTTTGTAATATGTTCACATTTTGCTTTTCGTGCTTATAAAAAAATTTCAAACGGAATAATTCAAAATTAAAAGAAGAGTTTTGGTAATAATAGAAACATTAAAAATCATTAAAATAAAATAATAAATACAAAACGAAAAGAATGTTTTATAGTAACCAAAAGTTGAATTAAAATTCCTTAGAGTAAAAAATATAAAATAACGTGGAAGTCTAAAATTGCGTTTAAAGGATGTTTATAGGAGATTTGCCCATTAAGATATTGAAAGCAGTGGTCAATAATTTCTTATGGTCTAATTGGATAAAGAAAATAAAAAATAAGTTTTTTCACAATTAAAATTAACTTGTGACTAACTTGTATGAGTTGTATCCTAAAATAATATTATTTTTAACCTATACATAAATTAATTTTAACTTAACGAAGGAAGCAATATTTTTTGTTTTCATTTCTCTTTTCTAAAAGTTCATAAAAGAAAATTTTCTAAACAAACCCTTGAACCCTAAATTTTTTTTTATCCCTTATTTTGTTTGAATTATGTAACAATCCAAAAATTTTGTAGCATTTATCATTCAACTCTTATAGATAAACAAAGTATAATTTCAAATAATAAAATATTTAATACATAAAAGATAAATAAAAAAAGAAAATGAGAAGAGAAAAAAAAAGAAGAAGGGAAGAAAATATATTTTTTTTTAACTTGAGCGAGAATAATTTTGCTCGAGCGAAAATCCACCTCGCCCGAGCGAGAAATTTATCGTTTGAGCAAACATAGTCAAGAGAACACTCTTCTTCCAGGACCTTTTATGCCTGAGCGAAACTACTGTCGCTAGGGCGAGAATACCTCCTCGCTTGGGCAAAAATACTTTAGAGAGCATCCTATTTTGTTTACGAAGGCTCGTTTCGTATCTGAATACCATCTCAAGGTCATAAAGTCTTTAACTACATCAAAACATATATACAAGTATATACAAGACAAAAGAAAAATCATTTTAAGGGCATATCATTTTAAGGTGCTCCAAAAACTGTATATACACCTGCTCGTGTACATACTACAATTATCCCAGCTCATATAACAACATAAAAAGCGAAGGTAAGCTAGTGAAATTGAAAGTTTATAACATACTAAATACATACAAAAAGAACAAAGTATACCAGTCATAATAATTTCCTTAAAGTATAGCATATAAAGTTTCAATACAAGTTTTCCTTTTTCATTACAAGTACTCATGTCAAACATCGTACATAAAGGTCTCACATGGACCACATCAATACATATAGGTCACACATGGACCTATCGTCTTCCGGAAGACTCATTACGTATGCCCCTCCTAGAGACTAACATCTAATCCAATACCCAAGACTTAGATTCAGCAAATCTAAGAGAAAGGACTAATCTAATACCCAAGACTTAGATTACCAATGAATCTAAGAGAGAGGACTGATCCAATACCCAAGACTTAGATTGTCATCGAATCTAAGAGAAATGATTAGAGTAAGTTCAAACATCCAATACCGAGTGTCTACTAATGGTCTCAGTGTGTATGAACTCCCTCATCAGCTTCTCACCACCTGATATCTTAGTTTATATGACTTAGATCATCAGTGCTTGAGGATCTCTGTTAAACATAGGTGTGTTATACTTAATGTACTTAAACAAGAATAACTCATACATTATCCCAAATGTATGACATGAACTTCATCTTTCAATTATTAACATCAATACCTATTCAATCTACAAATAATAGTATGCCAGAATTTTTCACAGTCATAACAACACTTAATGATTAAATCATCAAATATCATCCAAAAACTTCTTTAACATTATAACAACATACATCTAGCAAATTCATCAAACTCATTTTTCAAATCAAAACAATTCACGTTCATGCAAAACAATTTATGCAAGAAGCTTTGAAATTGGGGACCACATCACCCACACATCCAGATATTCTAACATAAAGCTTTATTTGAGGTAAAAACTAGCTTTCCTTACCTCAGACAACGATCCCCTGTCAATTTTTTCGATTAGGCAATAACACCATTCTAACTCTAGGAATCTAGAATAAGTTTTTCAAATAACACTAACTTTTAGTATAATCTTAATCAAGTTGAGAGAAACACTTTTCTCAACTATTTCCACCAATATTGATGACAAAAACTTAACGAAAAACAGAAAATAATGAATTTTTAGAGTAAATATAAACTTATTCTGTTTGAGATTCTGATCGGTTTGAAATAGTCCTAAGATCCTTCACTATTGTGGGAGTTGATCAGATTCTGGAACAGAGGAAGTACAGAAGATGAAAATAAAGAAAGAAAGAGGAAAGATATGGAAATGTAAGGTAGGAGAGAGAGAAAAAAAGTGAAAGGGTGTCTTTGTGCTTATCTAGGGGGTGGGGGTTACAAATTTTTTCTCTTTAATTATAAAGATCATGCACATGCAATCCCTTACATTTTCTTCCCTTCTGACAAGTTAAAGTTCTTCTTAAATTTTTTTCCTATAGCTAGTACTTTTACTCACTTCTACAAAATAGTTTGTCTTATTTACAAAAATATTCCTATTTTTACAATTGAATAAAAATACTCATACTCATGAACTGGATCTTACCATTGTCATGCCAAAGGGACGTACTCTTAATTTGTTCTATTTTTTATTTTATAGTTTTTAATTCTTTGTTTTAAATTTGTATAATTTAATATTGCATTCAATTGTTTACAGGTTTTCATGCAAGAAAAGTGAAAACAAAATCGCTTTTGGATCAAATGATACCATCGCAATCCAACCAAAATTGTTTTAGGAAAAAAACTTAATTTTCGTCACCTGATTTAGAATAGTGACTGTGAAGTGTGTAGAAATGTTTCAGAAATCCACCCATAATTTCATCGAGGAATTTCTCTTGTCACACACTATATTATTTTTGTTGATTTTTATTGGTTTGTTATAAGAGATATTGTATTGAAATCAGATTATCAAATAATTTCTTTCATAAATTATCAAGATTTCTTATTATTTTAAATATAAATGGTTGATATTAATGTAATTTTCTCTTTATTCAATATATGTTCTTACAAGCCAAATCTCTAATTTTTTTTGTCTATCCCTAATTTTATAATGATTTCACTGTTATGTATTGATAATAAATAGATAAAGATTATAAATGTGTGACTCTTTTCTAACACTAACATTTGGATCAATTTGATTTGATAAGGTATTTAATCGAGTTTTATAAGCAAATATTAAATATTATTTTACTTTTCTAATTTTTATTATCAATTTTGATTGTCCATCAATTTAGTTTATTTTGTTTCTATGATTTTTAACAAGCGAAGTTTTCATTCTTATAGTAAATGGATTCTCTTCTAAACAAAAAAAAAAAAAGTAAGATTTTTAAGATGACGATGATGTTATGTTGAGAATCATGGATGACAAGTATTCCTCGAGTGAGTATTGTTATGTTGAGAATCATGGATGACAAGTATTCCTCGAGTGAGTATTAAGGTATACATAAAGGGAATTAATCTGGTGAGGGATGTTTAGATTCTTTTCCGGTGATCAAATGTCTTGTACTCGAACTTCGGATCCAATTGGGGGATACTAGCAAAAGAGGCTTCAATGATTAAGTCAATATATGTATTAGTTGAAAGGCAAATGGACAGTAGTATTATCTTTAGAGGACATCCTCTATTTATAGGAGTGTTATTGGGCTGTCTTATTGTTTTCAAGGCCCATAATTATCATATTTCTAATCAAAAGATTGATGTTAATTATTTTAATCAAATACTTAATCATAACTTTAATAACACAACTATAAACCATATCTAGTACTTGGCTTGCTAAGGAAAAGAAGTAGTCAACATTCTCAATTATAACTGACTGAGCATTGCATTGATAAATTTCTTGTGATTATGGTACAAGGAAAATGATGATAACAATGATAGTGATAATAATAATAATGATAATGATGAGGGTGACAATGACATGGTGTTGATAACCATGATTAGGAGAATAAGGATGGCAATGTGAGAAAAGGATGATGATGTTAATGATGATCATGATGACCATGCGTATGATGACATAATGACAATAATGATGATAATGACAATGATGATGAATATAATAATATTAATAACAATAATGACATTAGTAATAACAATAATGATAATGATAATAACAATAAATAATGATGATAAGATAAATGAAATAATAATGATATTAATAATAATAATAATGATATTAATAATTATTATGATAATAATAATAATTATCTTAGAGCAAAGTTCAACAATCCATTATTAGTTTTGATTAAGTGTTGTTAACAAAAAAGTACAAACATGAATATGTTTCATGTGTAGAATGATAAATTTTTTGAATAGATAGTGTGAGGTAGAGTACTTTGTTTAACAACTGACGTGACATTCAATTTCTAAAGTAATGAATTAACTATTTTCATAATTAAAAATTAACATAATTAATTTGTATAAATTAGGTCTTAATAATATTTTTAAACCTCTTGTTTTTTTAACTTATATATAAATTAATTTTAACTTGGGAAAAATATTAACTTTATGTTTTCTTTTCCAAAAGTGCCCATGCAAACTTGTAAACCCTACTTTATCGACCTTGTAAAATCGCCGCTCTCAATCCTTCCCTCACACTTAGTTTCCTATAAATTTTGATGTCTTATTTCATTGCGAAGATCATGCCCATAACATTTTCTTATCTTCACACTTTATACTAGAGTCATTCCTAAATTTTTTTTTTCACAACTTTTACTTTCACTCAATTTTAGAATTTTTTTTTCTTTTAGAGAAACCTGTCTTATCTTTACTCAGAATCAATACTCATGATCTGAATTTTACTTTTGTCAAGCCAAAAATGTAAGTCTAGTCCCACGTTACACGTAGAAGAAAGAAGATCCAATTTTGATTCATGTCTCATTCTTATTTAATATCTCCGGTGTTTCCCTTATTGATATTTTTATCAAGAAGGACACACTCTTATTCTGTAAATTATTTTCCTTGAACAAAACATTGTTTGACTTTTTAGATCGATCAAATTATTTGTTCCATTTTTTATTTTATAATTTTTAATTCTTCTTTTTAAACTTGTACGATCCATGATTGTATTCAATTTTTTTGTAGGTTGTTCATTCAAGAAAAATTAAAAGGAGATTCCTTTTGAATCAAAGGAGATGATATCGTTTGAACCAAAATTGTTTTAGGTAAAACCATATTTTATTTGTGACTTTATATTGTGAAGTGTGTATAATTTTTTTTCAAATCCATCCATAATTTAGTCAAAGAATTTTCTTTTGTCACACATTATATTACTTTTTATTGATTTTCTTGGTTTAGTATCATAAAGTGCTTTAAAATCATATTATCAAATAGTTTCTTTCATAAATTATCAAGATTTCTTATGGTTTTAAATTTCTAATTATTTCATTATGTAATTTTCTCTTTATTCAATATTTTTATTTTCTTACAAACCAAATCCCTATATTTTTTTGTGTATCCCTAATTTCTTTATGATTTAATTATTAATTAAAAATTCTAAAAATATATGTATTAACTACAATCAGTATAGATTTTTAATTCGTCTAAACTTTTTGCATGTCATCTAATACTTGGATGAATTTGATTTGATAAGGTGTTTGACTGGGTTTTACAAGCAAGTGAAAATTAGATGTGATATTATTTGATTTAATATTATTTGACTTTTTCCAACTTCTGTTATCCATTCAGATTATCCGTCAATGTATTTTGTTTCTATGATTTTTTAGATGTGATTATTGATACTTTTAAGGTTGTAAGACCCAAATTATGTAATTACTTTCTAGTTATATTTTAATTGTTATAAAACAAGCAAGTATTATTTTATACATAGAGGATATTCTCATATGTTTTAGTATGTACATAATTAAACAGGTTGAGATCGTGATGAAATTTGAATATAGATTTGACATTATATTAGTGAAGGTAGGGTTGAGAACATGCTTATTGATCAAGAAGTTGCTAATCTAATTGAGAAGGTAAATATAGCTTTACGTTGTTTCAAACCATGGTAAGATATACTTTATTGTTGTCTTTCAAATTTTATAAGAAATTATCACAAAAGTATAAATCAACAATATTTTGTATAAATAGTTTAATTTCACTACAATAATATAAAATGTGATATTGATGAAGTTATAATACTAGTGTCTTATTATTTTTTTTTATAAATATTTAAAATATTTTGGTAATGTACTTGAATAATGAGTTTTCATTACTTTTGTTCACATAAAAAGTAAATTAAGTTGTTTTATTGATGTTAAACATAACTAAAATTCCTTTTAAGGAAGAGATAGATAAAAAAAATACATATGGCTTACATATTTTTGGGATCAGTTGGTATTCATAGCCATCTTCTTCTAAATAATACTATAACTATAAGTGACATATTTCTATGGTTGGAAATTTAATGGAGTGATTTAAGTTGAGATCTTCAAAGACTTTACTTCTGGTTCAAACACATAGTCATTTAGCATCAATGAGTAAAATGAGATGAATCATTGTTTGATTTTAGAAGTGAGTTAAAACATTCAAGATTATATGACAAAAGAGCATTTGGAATGAAGAAAAAAAATATTTACTTCAACGATTTTGAGAGTTACTTAAGGTTTATGATTTTTTTTTTACCATATCCTACTTCTCAAACAATAACATTGATTAAGAAATCCAAAAATTATCTAGATTTGTAAATATAACTTGTAATCACTCCTGCATATGAAGAAAATGTTTGAGAAGGATGGTATGGACCCAAAATTCGTACAACACTAAGAACTCTAGTCACTTTGAAGTGATCCACTTTCTTTACTAAATAAGCCTTTCATATAATGAAATGATATATGTTTTAACCCATTTATATGGAACCCAACAATGCTATCTTTTGTTCATTATAATTGGGAAAAATGTTTTTGATGGATGAAGTGTTTGAATTGATATTGCTTCATTTTCTTATGGATCTTTGCAATATCTCACAAAATTCTTCAAAATGTTACCATTTGTTATGGGAAAAGCTTGGCTCAGAATATCCACCTGGTCCCATAAATGTAGTGAGTCATATGTAACATATCTCTTACTTCTTTCTTAAATGGACTTTTGACTAGTTTAGTATCAAGATGATTTAATGGACTTAATCTACAAACATTTCCAACAAAAGAATAATTAAAATTCCTAATTCAAATACATTACAAACTCTTTTTTATATGCAAGTGAAAATGAAAAAATGAGACACTATTATTATACATCTATTAACATACTCTATTAGTAATAAAATTGAAACTACTAGTATAAAATTGTTATTAGGTTTAAAATGCTATGAACATTTGCATAATGTATCTCTATTAGAGATAATCATTTTCAATAAAAATAATAATCTTGAAAACAAATTTCACATCAAGTAAAATAATGTCATTATTAGCACTTCTAATATGTTTTGTATGTTGGCTTGAGTAGAAAGGTGTAAAAATTTTCAAAATATTATTATAGAGTACTTGACGAAACCATCGTACCTCAATTTTTCCCTACGAGTACTATTTCAAAAAAAACACTCAAGTAGCACACGGTCTATTTTAGTTCCTTAATCAACACCATTCATTATAATTGAGACATTTTTTTTACTTATTTTCTTTTTATTTTCAGCATTTTATATTTATATCATCTTTCATTTCAATTACCATCTATTTTTTAATTTATATTTTAAATTTTAATTTAGACCTTGTTATTTATTAAAGCAAATAGTATATTTATTCACTTATTTTCTTTATCATTAACAACGAATAAATTAACTTTTATTTCAAATTTTTAAATAATTAAATTAATATTTATTTTAAATAAATATCCCAACAATTTTATTTCATTTTTGCTATTACTTATTTAAATATTTTTTAATAAAAAATACCAAATTTAATTCAAATATCAATATTATAATTTTTCTTTCAATTTCAATTTTACTATAAAAATATAGCTACAAAATGATTATGATTTATTCTTTCCAATTTAAATTTATTATAAAAATTAAACAATTTATAATTTATTTTTCTATTATAATTAATTAGTTTAAAATACGTATAAAATATTTCATTCCATTTTTCTATATATTTTTATTATCTTTTTAAAATTTTAATTCAATAATTTTTATAATATTTTTTTTTCATTTTAATTTGAAATCAGTCAATAATTATAACTTCACTTTTATATAAATTTATTAAAAAATAAATGACGTTCCCTTTACATATTTTTTTTATTTACCTCCCACTCTCTCACAAATTAAAAATAAACCATTTCAAATTTTAATTATATTTTTAATAAAGCTTTTTAGCGTAAAATATTTTTCTTTTACTTTTATCTGTTTTTAAAATTTTTAAAATTATAAATTACACTAGTTAGATTTTTATTTAACATTTTCAACCGCGTTTTCTAAAATCACTTCAATTTTTTTATTTACCGACAACAATAAACATCCACAAAACGTTCTATTTTTAAACCAAATTATATTCAACCTTGCATAATTTCTTAATTATTCTTTCTGATAAATTATTTAAAATTTGTTCTCTTAATTTTTAATTAAAATTTTTAGACATTTTTCTACCTATAATAAGTTTTTGTAATTTATTTTATTTTTCTTTATTCACACCTTATATCCTATACAAAGCAAAACAAAAATCAAAACCCCCTCCTCAAGTCTAGCGATTGTGGAATCTAATTCTGATGAAGTCTGAGGCTCTAGAAACACAAGCCAGGTCTTGAAGGTTATTATCCTGAATTTTTATTATATACATTACAATAAATAAAATTCTTTAAAAATTTAAAATAAAAGTTAATTTATTTATTATTGATATGTATGTAATGATAAAGAAAATAAGTAAATAAATATATTATTTGGTTTAATAAAAAAATAAGTGTATAAATCATAATTTTAAAATGTAAAATTAAAAAATAAACAATAATTAAAATGAAAAATGATGTAAATAAAAAATTTTGAAATTTAAAAAAAAGTAAATAATACCTTGGTTAATGGTGCTGGTTAAGGAATTAAAGTGGGAAGTATACCACTTGGTTAATTTTATTTTTTTAAAAATTGGTGCTAGTAGAGGAAAAAAAATCTAAATTATACTATCCATATTTTTTATTTAACATTTCCAAGTACATTTTCTAAAATCATTTCAAATTTTTTATTTACCATGTAATGAATGGTGCTATTTTAAGAATTAAAATGAAAAAATATGTTATTTGTATAATTTTTGTGAAGTAACCTTTTTTTTGAAATAGTGCGAATGAAAAAAAAAATCTTATAATTCGTTAAATAAGGCTTCATATTGTTGACTACTTTTTAGTTGTATTTTATTTTTTATGAAATGAGTAATTTTTATTATATTCATAAAGGAAATTGTTATATGGTTTACCATACAAGTAATTGAATAGGTTGAAATTGTGGATTGGAAGAGAAATTTGACATTTGTGTTGGTTATAGTTTTCATCTAATTAAGAAAATCAGCATTGCTACACGCTAAAATATGGTATATTAGATTTTATTATAATCCTTAAAGTTTACAAAGTAATTTTAACAAAAGTTTAAACCTAGAATAAAACAATTCATACTAAATTAGTTAATTTCTCTCTAAAATATTTTATAAGCTAAATTTATCAAAAAATTTATTAAACGACAAATTTTGTAATTAATATTTTATCAGTGCTTAGCTCTTTAATTTAATTTAATAATTATATATATAAACATATGAAGAGTCATGTTTTTATTACATTTAATAATTATGTTATTTTCAATTAATACAATATTAAAATATATTATCACACTTAATATAATTAATATTTAATGAATAAAGTAATCATTTAAGTATAAAGATATTATTTATTTAAATATTGTTATTAATATACATTAATGTTATCATAAATGAGTATAAATAATAATAATAATAATAATAATAATAATAATAATAATAATAATAAATGTTTTTTTACACCCTTAACCCATAATTACTCTATAAATAAATTAAATAAATAGTGTTTTTTTTAAATATACCTCCTTAATCATTATTTCAACATCTCTCTGAAATTATCAAAAAGAGAATATGCATGAAGTTCTAGAGAAGTCATTCTCGGCTCATGTAATGAAATAATAATAATAATAATAATAATAATAATAATAATAATAATAATAATAATAATAATAATAATATATCTAATTTTGACTACCACAATTACTCTTTTTTTCGATGATTAATTTTTATAAGAGTATTTCAACGATAACTTTTATTTGATTTTTTTTTCTCAACCATATTTTATTTGCATAAATCTCAAAACTCGAGCCCATTCCTACTTAAGTCAATATTATAGTTCGCTCTTTAT